>Ga0307288_10000064_pt1 | contig 37255 bp, 36 predicted proteins | sample ER_DNA_142_FD_194469 | JGI IMG/M metagenome (GOLD analysis project Ga0307288, IMG submission 194469) | Bulk soil microbial communities from the East River watershed near Crested Butte, Colorado, United States - ER_DNA_142 | ecosystem: Environmental > Terrestrial > Soil > Floodplain | place... | reverse complement strand
TCCGTGACGACGACGTCCGCGGCGGCCAGGAGCTGCCGACCCCGAACGGTGATAAGGCCAGGATCGCCAGGGCCACCGCCCACCAAGGCGACTCGGCCCACCGGAGCAACCCGGTCCGCCACCCGTTGACGACGCACCGGCAGCAGCCCAGAGTCCAGTCCGGCGAGGACCGCGTCCCGGACCGCCGCCGCCCGCCGGGGGTCCGCCCCGCCGGTCACGGCGACGGTCAGGCCCTCGGCGGCCGTCCCGTCGGCCCCCCGGGCGACCGCGGGCGTCCAGACGCTCGAGGCCTCGGCGTCGTCGGCCCGGACGCACCAGATCCGCTGCTCCTCGCTCGCCTCGGCCACCTCGGTGTTCACGGCCGGCGAGTCAGTGGTTGCCTGGACCAGCCAGGCCGGCTCCGGTTCGACCAGGTCGCGCGGCTGGAACCGCCGCTGCCACCACCGGACCCCCCCGGTCGCCGCCGCCTCGCGGATCTCGGGACTCGCATCGGGGGCCACGACGTCGACGACGGCCCCCGCCTCGACCAGAGCTGGTATGCGACGAGTGGCCACCCTGCCCCCGCCCACGACGAGCACCCGCCGGCCTTCAAGCCGCAGGGTGGCGGGGTATCCGGGAGTGACGGCCACCTGTCCTCCTTCAGCGGCGGCGGTCAGAGCTCGGCCCCGCCCGGCACGACATTCGGCTGAAGCTTCAGCTCGGCCATGCCCGCCGCGAGGGTGGTGCCGTCCGCCTCGTCGACGAGCAGGAAGGCACCTGTCTGTCGCAGGTCGGCGTAGTCGTCCAGCGCCACCGGCTCCGCCAACCGGACCCTGACCCGCCCGATCGCGTTGAGGCGCAGGGCCTCCGGCGCCGGACCGCGCTCCAGGCTGCCGACGTCGAGCTCGTCGACCAGCTCGGACACGAGGCCGCGAACGTTGCGCGTGCCGACCCGGACCAGGACGCGGTCCCGGGCACGGAGCGGCCGTTCCGAAAGGATGGCCAGCGTCCCGACGATCTCGCTCACGACGCGTGGGCGATCATCCGCTGAGGTGATGAGGTCGCCGCGGGAGACGTCCAGCTGGTCGGCGAGCCGGACGACGACCGACTGCGGTGCGAACGCGACGTCGTGCCCGTCGGGACGCCCGGGCTGCCCCGGCGTGACACCACGGTCGATGCCGACGACGCGGGTCCGCAGGCCGGCGGGGAGCACGACGACATCGTCGCCGACGTGGACCACTCCGGAGGCAACCCGGCCCGCATACCCCCGATAGTCCGGATGCTCAGCGCTCTGAGGGCGGATGACGTACTGAACCGGCATCCGGAGCGGCTGCTGGGAGGGGTCGATGCCGACCGGAACGGACTCGAGGTACTCGAGGAGCGTTGGACCCGCATACCAGGGGGCACGGTGCGACCGGTCGACGACGTTGTCGCCGAAGAGCGCGGAGAGCGGCACGGCCTGGACATCGGTGATGCCGAAACGCCTTGCGAAAGAGACGAACTCGCCCACATGACGGTCGAAGATCGACTCGTCCCAATCGACGAGGTCCATCTTGTTGACCGCAAGAGCGACATGCCGGACCCCGAGCAGGCCGGTGACCGCGAGGTGGCGCCGGGTCTGCTCGACCACGCCGTGCCGGGCGTCGAGAAGGAGAAGCGCCAGCTCGGCGGTCGAGGCGCCGGTGACCATGTTGCGGGTGTACTGGACGTGGCCTGGCGTGTCGGCGAGCACGTAGGAACGGGTGGCCGTGGAGAAGTACCGGTACGCGACGTCGATGGTGATGCCCTGCTCGCGCTCGGCGCGCAAGCCGTCGGTGAGGAGCGCGAGGTCGGTGGTGTCGAGGCCGCGGTCGCGGCTGGCGCGCTCGACGGCGGCGAGCTGGTCGGCGAGGACCGAGCGGGTGTCGTGGAGCAGCCGCCCGACCAGCGTGGACTTGCCGTCGTCGACGCTGCCCGCGGTCGCCAGGCGGAGCAGGTCGTGCCGCCTCTCGCTGCGGGCCGGAGCAGCGAGCTCCATCAGAAGTAGCCCTGCTTCTTCCTGTCCTCCATCGCGGCTTCCGACAGCCGGTCGTCGGCGCGGGTGGCGCCGCGCTCGGTGAGGCGGGAGGCGGCCAGCTCGACGATGACGTCGACGGTGGTCGCCGCGGTCGACTCGACGGCACCGGTGCAGCTCATGTCGCCGACGGTGCGGTACCGGACCGTCCGCCTCTCGACCGGCTCCCCTGGCTTCGGGCCGCCCCACTGGCCTGCGGTGAGCCACATCCCGTCGCGGCGGAACACTTCGCGCTCGTGGGCGTAGTAGAGGTCGGGCAGGACGATGCGCTCCCGCTCGATGTAGCGCCACACGTCCAGCTCGGTCCAGTTGGACAGGGGGAAGACTCGGACGTGCTCGCCCGGCGCGTGGCGGCCGTTGTAGAGGTCCCACAGTTCCGGGCGCTGGCGACGCGGGTCCCAGGCGCCGAACGCATCACGCAGGCTGAACACGCGCTCCTTGGCACGGGCCTTCTCCTCGTCACGGCGCCCCCCGCCGAAGACCGCGTCGAACCGGTTCGCCTCGATCGCGTCGAGGAGCGGGACGGTCTGGAGGGGGTTGCGGGTGCCGTCGGGGCGCTCGCGGAGCCGGCCATCGTCGAGATAGTCCTCTACGCGGGCGACGACGAGCCGCAGCCCGAGCCCGGCCACCGTCTCGTCGCGGTAGTCGAGCACCTCGGGGAAGTTGTGGCCAGTGTCGACGTGGAGCAACGTGAAGGGCGGCGACGCCGGCGCGAACGCCTTGACCGCCAGGTGGAGCATGACCACGGAGTCCTTGCCACCGCTGAAGAGGACGACCGGGCGCTCGAACTCGCCGGCCACCTCACGGAAGATGTGGATCGCCTCCGCCTCAAGATGGTCGAGGTGGTCGAGGGTCAGCGAGGTCGGCACGACAGGCCGGTCGACGACAGCGGTAGCCGCGACGCTGTTCTCGTGCGGAGCCAAGGTAGTTGCGACGCTGTTCTTGTGCGGAGCCAAGGTAGTTGCGACGCTGTTCTTGTGCGGAGCCAAGGTAGTTGCGACGTTGTTCTTGTGCGGAGCCAAGTTCATGTGTGCAGCCCGCATTCGGTCTTGGCGCGACCCGACCAGCGGCCCGCGCGGGGGTCTTCGCCGTCGGCGACGGCTCGGGTGCACGGCGCGCACCCGATGGAGGCGAACCCGACCTGGCGGAGCGGGTTCTCGAAGACGCCGTTCTCCTCGGTGTAGCGCGCGACGTCCTCGGCGGTCCACCCGGCGAGCGGGTTGAGCTTGACCATGCCCCGTCGCTCGTCGAACCCGACCACCGCGATGTCGGTGCGCGTGGGAGCGTCCTCGCGACGCATACCCGTCACCCAGGCCTGCTTGTCGGACAGGGCCCGCTCCAGGGGTTCGACCTTGCGCAGCGCGCAGCACCGGTCGGGGTCGCGGTCGTGCAGCTTCGGGCCGTACTCCGCGTCCTGCTTCGCGACGGTCTGCAGCGGCAGGACGGTCCGGAGGTTGATCGGCAGCATCGCGGCGTAGGCGTCGCGGGTGCCCAGGGTCTCGGCGAAGTGGTAGCCGGTGTCGAGGAAGAACACGTCGGCGCCGGGGATGGTCGTGCCGACCAGGTGGACGAGCACCTCGTCGCCCATCGAGCTGGCCACGGTGAGGTCGTCGAGGAACGTCTCGTGTGCCCAACGCAGGGCGTTCCGGGCGGTCTCGACCCGCTGCTCGTATGCCTCGGGGCCGGCTCCGGTGCCCTCCTCATTGACCGCCGCCGCCCCCGCGACGGCAAGCTCTTGCACCGTCGTCGTGGTCATGACGCCCCTCCGGTGCGGTTGGCGGGGATCGCGGCGTAGTCGACGCGCACGAGGGTCACGCTGAACACGTGGGCGCAGGCGCGGCAGGACCACGCCGACGCGTCGTCCTCCACCGGGCGCAGGTCCTCCTCGCCGCAGAACGGGCAGTAGAGCGGAGCGGCGACGCGGCTCATCGCAGCGCCTCCTCATCGACCCGCCGAGCCCACGCGGCGAAGCTCTCGTCCGGCCCGGAGCGCTGGTCGAGATAGCGTCGGCCGAGCCGCTCGACGTAGTCGGGAACCTCGTCGGCGGTGACGCGCAGCTGCCGGGTCTTACGGGCCAGTTGGTAATCGTCGCCCAGGCTGCCGCCGAGGTGGACCTGGAACCCTTCGACGGACTCGCCCGCCTCGTTGGTCATGACCAGCCCTTTGAGTCCGACGTCGGCGACCTGGAACCGGGCACACGAGTTGGGGCAGCCGTTCACGTGGATGCTCAGCGGGCTGTCCCACTCCGGCAGCCGGCGCTCGAGCTCGTCGACGACGACCCGCGCGCGCACCTTGGTCTCGACGAGAGCCAGCTTGCAGAACTCGATGCCGGTGCAGGCCAGGACACCGCGACGGAACTCGGTGGGCCGACTGGACAGGCCGATCGCACCCAGGCCGGCCTCGAGCGCGGCCGCATTCTTGTCGGGAACGTCGAGGACGAGCAGCTTCTGGTGCGCCGTGAGTCGGACTCGGCCGGACGCATACCGGCTCGCCAGCTCGGCCACGCCGGCGAGGATGTCGCCGCTGACGCGGCCGGCCACCGGCGAGACGCCGACCCAACTGAGGCCGTCTTTCTGCCGGTGCACCCCCACGTGGTCGCGGCGGTGCTCGGGCGGCGAGGCCGGCGGCGGCCCGTCGAGGAGCGCGCGGCCGAGGTAGTCCTTCTCGAGGACCTCCCGGAACTTCTCGACCCCCCAGTCGGCGACCAGGAACTTCAGCCGAGCCCGGTTGCGCAGCCGGCGGTAGCCGTGGTCGCGGAAGATCGAGACGACACCCACCCAGACGTCCGGGACCTCGTCGAGGCTGACCCAGGCGCCGAGGCGTTGGGCGAACATCGGGTTCGTCGATAGGCCGCCGCCCACCCAGACGTCGAAGCCGGGACCGAACTCGGGGTGCACCACGCCGACGAACGACACGTCGTTCGCCTCGTGAGCGACGTCGAGGCTGGGCGACCCGGAGATCGCCGTCTTGAACTTGCGGGGCAGGTTGGAGAACTCCGGCGACCCGATGTAGTGGTCTCGGATCTCCTCGAGGGCCGGCGTCCCGTCGATGATCTCGTCGGCCTCGATTCCCGCGACGGGCGAACCGAGGATGACGCGCGGGGTGTCCCCGCAGGCCTCGGTGGTCATCAGGCCGACCGCCTCGAGGCGCTCCCAGATCGCCGGCACGTCCTCGATCCGGATCCAGTGCAGCTGGATGTTCTGCCGGTCGGTGATGTCGGCGGTGTTGCGGCCGAACCGCTGGCTGACCTCGGCGACGGCCCGCAGCTGCTCGCCGGACAGGGCGCCGCCGTCCACGCGGACCCGGAGCATGAAGTACTCGTCGTCGAGCTCGCTGGGGTCGAGGGTGGCGGTCTTACCGCCGTCGATGCCGGGGCGGCGCTGCGTGTAGAGCCCCCACCAGCGCATCCGGCCGCGCAGGTCGTCGCCGGGGATCGAGGCGAAGCCGTTGCGCGAGTAGTCCTCGACGATCCGCTGTCGAACGTTGAGCCCGTCGTCGGCCTGCTTGAACTCCTCGTTGTGGTTCAGCGGTGTCCGGTCGCCGTCGGCCCAGGCGCCGGTCGCCTTGGCGGCCTGCCGGGCGGGACGCGTGGGAACCTGGGACACCCGTCCAGTGTTGTCCCGCGCAGCTACCCGTCGCATAACGGTCCATTATGTGAACCCACCGTATGCGTTATGGGCAGGCTGGGTGGGTCCGATGCTGAACCGGTCCGGCACCGGACACGTCTCCCCCGTCACGCCGGAGACCGGCCGGCCGTCGGCGCCCACTCGGAACGGAGTCCCCCGATGCTCACACGTGTCCGCCCTCTTGCCGTTGCCGTCCTCGCCGCCGCGGCGCTGGCCGGTGCCGCCGGCCCGGCCGTCGCGAAGCCCCCCGGAACGCCCGCCATCCCGCTCAACACGGAGCAGGAGACCACCGGTTCCAACACCGGAGCCAACGGCTTCTTCAGCTACCGCGTCGACGGTGACCAGTTCTGCTACGTGCTGGACGTCAACGGCCTGTCCGGCAGCGCCATCGCGGCGCACGTCCACGTCGGGCCGCGACACGTGGCCGGTCCGGTGGAGATCCCTCTGCTGATCCCGTCGGCCCCCGACTTCACCACGTCGGGCTGTGTCACGGTCAACGACACCGCGCTCTTGACCGACCTCCAGGCCAACCCCAAGGCGTACTACGTCAACGTCCACACCATGCTCTTCCCGGGTGGAGAGATCCGCGGCCAGCTGAAGTGACCCGACGGCGGTCCGGTCTGCGACGGGTGCCGCAGCGACGCAGACCGGACCGTCACCTTTAGGTCCTGATCGAAAGGTTGGCTCCAGGCCCAGCATGGGAGAAGGCTGAGAGTGCACCGCCCGGCGCCCGGAGCAGGATCGCGGTGGCTCGTGCCCCCTCCCGCGGGGGTAATCCACCGCGATCCGTGTGCGGGGAGGCGCCGCCCTTACGCGACCGTCACGCCAAGGCGATCAGGTCGCGGTAGTCCGGACCCCAGAAGTCCTCGACGCCGTCGGGCAGCAGCAGCACCCGCTCCGGCTCCAGGGCCGCCACCGCGCCCTCGTCGTGGGTCACCAGCACGACGGCACCTTTGAACGTCCGCAGCGCGCCGAGGATCTCCTCCCGGGAGGCGGGGTCGAGGTTGTTGGTGGGCTCGTCGAGCAGCAGCACGTTGGCCGAGGACACCACGAGCAGAGCCAGCGACAGCCGGGTCTTCTCCCCACCGGACAGCACCCGGGCCGGTTTTTGCACATCGTCCCCGGAGAAGAGGAACGACCCCAGGACCTTTCGCACCTGCGTCTCGGTCAAGGCCGGCGCCGCCGACTTCATGTTCTCGAGCACTGTCCGGTCGATGTCGAGGTTCTCGTGCTCCTGGGCGTAGTAGCCCAAGCGAAGGCCGTGCCCCGGCTCCACCTCGCCGGTGTCGGGTTGGTCGACGCCGGCGAGGATTCGCAGCAGGGTCGTCTTGCCGGCGCCGTTGAGCCCGAGCACGACGACCCGAGATCCGCGGTCGACGGCCAGGTCGACGTCGGTGAACACCTCGAGCGAGCCATAGGAGCGCGAGAGGCCTGACGCCCGCAGCGGCGTCCGCCCGCTGGGCGCGGGATCCGGGAACCGGATCTTGGCCACCCGGTCATGAGCGCGCTCCCCCTCGACACCGGCCAGCAGCCGTTCCGCCCGCCGGGCCATGTTCTGGGCGGCGACCGCCTTGGTCGCCTTGGCGCGCATCTTGTCGGCCTGGGCCAACAGGGCGCCCGCCTTCTTCTCGGCGTTTTGCCGCTCCCGCTTGCGGCGCCGCTCGTCGGTCTCCCGCTGCGCGAGATAGGCCTTCCACCCGACGTTGTAGAGGTCGAGCTCGGCGCGGTTGGCGTCGAGGTGGAAGACCCGGTTGACCACGGTGTCGAGCATCTCGACGTCGTGGCTGATGACGACCAGACCACCCTGGTATCCGCGCAGGTAGTCGCGCAGCCAGCCGATGGAGTCGGCGTCGAGATGGTTGGTCGGCTCGTCGAGGAGAAGCGTCTCGGCCCCCGAGAAGAGGATCCGGGTCAGCTCGACCCGCCGCCGCTGCCCGCCGGACAACGTCCGCAGCGGCTGGTCGAGGATCCGGTCGTCGAGCCCCAGCGCCGAGGCGATCCGTGCGGCCTCCGAATCCGCGGCATATCCGCCCTGCGCGGTGAATGCGGCGTCGAGCCGCTCGTACCGGCTCATGGCCTTGTCGCGGACCTCGTGGTCCTCCGACGCCATGAGCTTCTCGGTGGCCCGTAGGTCGTGCACGATCGTGTCGAGGCCGCGCGCGGAGAGGATGCGGTCGCGGGCGAGCGTGCCGAGGTCGCCGGTGCGCGGGTCCTGGGGCAGATAGCCGACGTCGCCAGACCGGGTGACGGTGCCGGCGGCGGGCTGCCCCTCTCCGGCGAGGACCTTGGTCAGTGTCGTCTTGCCGGCGCCGTTGCGGCCGACCAGTCCAACCCGGTCGCCGGGGGCGATGCGGAAGCTCGCGCCGCCGAGGAGGAGCCTCGGACCGGCGCGCAGCTCAATCCCCGAGGCGACGATCACAACCGTCGATTCTGCCAGCGGCCGCTCCACGCTCCGAATCGGTTTCCCCAGCCCTCGGGTACTCTCGCCCACCGTGACGAGCGTGATCGAGGTCCGTCCCGTCGACCCCGCTCAGCACCTCCAGTTCGTAGCGGACCGGTCCGGCAGCTTCCTCCAGACACCGGCCTGGGGGCAGCTGAAGACCGACTGGCGGGCCGAGTCACTTGGGTGGTTCCGGCTCAGCGAGACGCGTGAGCAGATGATCGGTGCCGGCCTGGTCCTCTACCGGAGCCTTCCCCGCATCGGCCGCTCGCTGGCCTACCTTCCCGAGGGCCCGGTCACCGACTGGGACGCCGCGGAGGCACTCGACCTGCTCCTGACACTGCGCGACTACGTCCGCGGTCGAGGCGCCTTCGCGCTGCGGATCGGGCCGACGGCGCCGGTCCGCCGCTGGCACGCCGAGACGGTCAAGGCCGCCATGGCGGACGACGCGGTCGGCTCGCTGCGCGACGTCCGACCGGATGTGACCGAGGACTCCGGTATGCGGCTGCGCGGCCTCCTCGAACGGCTCGGCTTCTCGCCCGTCGCCTCCGACGAGGGGTTCGCCGCGGGCCAGCCCCAGTTCGTCTTCCAGCTGCCGCTCGCGGGCCGCAGCGAGGAGGCCGTCCTCGCCGGGATGAACCAGCTGTGGCGCCGCAACATCAAGAAGGCCGCGAAGCAGGGCGTCGTGGTGACCCGCGGCTCGGCCGACGACCTGGCCGCCTTCCACGACGCATACGCCGAGACCGCCGCCCGTGACCACTTCACGCCGCGCCCGCTCGGCTACTTCCAGCGGATGTTCGAGGTCATGGAGGCCGAGGACCCGGAGCGCATTCGGCTCTACCTCGCCCGCCACGACGGCGACCTGGTCGCCGCCACGACGTGCGTCCGCGTGGGCGCGCACACCTGGTACTCCTACGGCGCCTCGACGGCCGCCAAGCGGGAGGTGCAGGGGTCGACGGCGATCCAGTGGCAGATGATGCGCGACGCGCTTGCGGCGGGCGCTGACGTGTACGACCTGCGCGGCATCACCGACACGGTCGCCGCCGACGACCCGCACGCTGGACTCATCCGGTTCAAGGTCGGCACGGGAGGCGAGGCCGTCGAGTCCGTCGGCGAATGGGACCTACCGCTGAACCGGTTGCTGTACAAGGCTTTCGACGTCTACATGCGACGCAGAGGCTGACCGGTGGCGCTCACCTTGCACGTCGACGCGGCCCGGTGGCGGGCCCACCTGGGGGCCACGGTCGCCGCCAACCCCGGCCTGATCCCCGTGGTCAAGGGCAACGGGTACGGCTTCGGTCTCGACCTGCTGCTCGCCGAGTGCGCGCGGCTGCACGGCTCGTCCGGGGTGGGGATGATCGCCGTCGGCACGTATGCGGAGGCACCCCTCGCGCTGGTCGGCTTCCCTGGCGACGTGCTCGTGATGGAGCCGTATCGGCCGGTGATCCACCGTGCGGTGCCGCACCTCGGTGACGGGGCGCTCGTCCACACCATCACGCACGGACCGGACCTCGAGGACCTCGCCGCGCGAGTCGGGCCGCCGCGGATCGTGGTCGAGGGGCTCTCGTCGATGAACCGCCACGGCATCCCCGTGGACTGGATACAACCGGCCCTCGACACGCTGGCCCCTGGCGAGCTCCTCGCCCTGAGCCTGCACCTGCCTCTCGGTTCCGGTCACGTGGCCGAGGCGCGGCGATGGGTGGACCGGTTCGCGATCCCGGAGTGGCAGCTGTCGCACGTCTCACCGACCGAGCAGGGCGAGCTGCGCGCCGCCTACCCCGACCGCAGCTTCCGGGTCCGGATGGGGACGCAGCTCTGGCTCGGCGACCCGCGGGCGTGCCGCGTCACCGGGCACGTCCTCGACGTCCGCCACGTGTCCACGGGCGACCGGGCGGGGTACCGGGGCAAACGGCTCCGAGCCGGCTGGCTGCTCGTCGTGGCCGGCGGCACCGCGAACGGGGTGGCGCTGGAGGCGCCCAGCGGTGCCGACTCGGTGCGGCAGCGTGCGGTGGCCCTGGCTGAAGGAGCCCTCGAGGCGGCCGGCCGGATCCGCTCCCCCTTCCGGGTCGGCGGCCATACGACATGGTTCGTGGAGCCGCCACACATGCAGGTCAGTCTGATCATGCTGCCCGAGGGCAGCACTCCTCCCGAGGTCGGCGAGCAGGTCGACGTCCGGGTCCGGAACACCACCCTGCATCCAGACGCCGTGGTGTTCGAGTGACGACGACGCCGGCAGATCACGGCAGGTCACGGCCTGGTGACGGCACCGGCAGACCGGGTTCCTGCTGCGGCCCGCAGCTAGGGTGAGCGCGTGACTTTCAACGAGAACGTCCAGCTCGACACGTCACAGGCGACGTCGGGCGGGTCGTCCGGCGGCGGCTACGGCGGCGGCGGGAACTTCCCCGGCGGCATCCAGGTCGGTGGTGGGATCGGCGGTCTGATCCTTCTCATCCTCATGTTCGTCTTCGGCGGGAACATCCTCGGCGGAGGCGGCACTCAGGACCCTGGCACCGACACGACGACCGGCCAGTCCAGCTCCCTCGACCCATCCCAGGTCGGCGCGGGCGGATCGCAGGCCGGCGGCGGGTTCTCCCAGTGCAAGACCGGCGCCGACGCCAACCGCAACGACGATTGCCTCGTCATTGCCACGGTCAACAGTGTGCAGGCGTACTGGGGCTCGGCCCTGCCGCAGTACGGGCGGCAGTACACCAAGGCCAACACGGTGCTCTACTCGGGGCAGACGCAGTCGGCCTGCGGCACCGCTTCGAACCAGGTGGGCCCGTTCTACTGCCCACTCGACGGGCTGGTCTACATCGACGCCAGTTTCTTCCAGGAGCTGCAGCAGCGGTTCGGCGCCAACGGCGGGCAGCTGGCCAAGGAGTACGTCGTGGCGCACGAGTACGGCCATCACGTCCAGGACATCCTCGGGGTTCTCGGGCGGGCGCAGCAGGATCCGCAGGGTCCGGAGTCCGGCTCGGTGCGGCTCGAGCTCATGGCCGACTGCCTGGCCGGCATGTGGGTGAAGAATGCGACGCAGACCAAGGACGCCAACGGGACGACGTTCCTCCAGCCGATCACGCAGCAGGACATCCAGTCGGCCCTGTCGGCCGCGTCCGCGGTCGGTGACGACCGAATCCAGAAGGCCACCCAGGGCCGGGTCAACCCCGAGTCATGGACCCACGGCTCCAGCGCGCAACGGCAGAAGTGGTTCCTCACCGGGTACCAGACCGGCGACCTGAACCAGTGCAACACGTTCGCGGCGCAGCAGCTCTAGCCGGCTGACCGCTCGACGAGGTGCTGCTGCCGCTCGACGCGCCGAAGGGCGTGTCCGGGCTCCTGGCTAGCGTCGTGATCATGACCACAGAGCAGACCGTGACCGAGTTCTTCACCCGCTACACGCGGGCGCTCATGGCGCGGGACGAGAAGCAGGTAGCAAGCCTGTATGCGGTGCCCGGGCTGGTCCTCTTCCCCGGCCAGTCGCTCGCGGTGTCCGACCCGGCCCAGACCGAGCGGTTCTTCGCGTCGGCCTGGGGGCAGTACGAGGGGGTCACCGAGACGCATACCGACGTCGCCCTCGTCGCCGAGGCACCTGGGAGCGTGTGGGTCGACGTGACGTGGAGGCACGTCGGCGCCCCTCCGGAGCGCCTCATGTATCAGCTCGTCGAGAGCGAGGGCACCTGGAAGATCGCTGTGCTCACGCCGCTGGAGGACCCCAGCTAGCTCCTCCGAGACGCTACCGAGGTCTCCTAGGCGGGTGCCCGTGCCGTCTCGACGAGGACGCCGATCTTGTCGACACGGTGCTCGGGTTTCTTGTACCGGTCCGACCAGAAGTTGCCGGCGGCGTGGTCCTCCGGAGTCAGGCACGTCGACAGCGTGATCATCGCCGAGGTCGGCGGCACGCCCGGACGACCCGGCACGGCGGCGCGCTGCTCGGCCAGCGACGCCGCCAAGCGGAACGAGGTCGTGCGGGTCTCGGTCAGGGCGTACGTTTACCGGACCCCCTCGGCGTCGACGTGCGCGACGTCGCCTTCGGCGAGGTCGGGGAGATGACCGAACGCCGCCGTGGACGAGGTGCGGTGCGCCGTGACCTGGTAGTTCCCGATGCCGCCCGGCCCGGTCCCGCCACGCGGCCCGTACGGGGACGCGGCCACCCCGCGATCTTGGATCGCGGTGCCAGGACCGTCGTCAGTCCAGCCCTCGTACGGCTGCACCAGGAGCCCGGACAGCTTCAGGGCGGGGACGCTCAGGCGAGCGGGGACCGGCCGGCCGTCGCTCGGGGTCGGTCCGCGGGTCGTCGTCGACGTCGCCAGAGCGGATGTCGTCGTAGTGGCGACGCTGGTGCTCGAGGTCGCCGGAGGATCTGACGGCGAGGTCGGCCGGGCGGTCGCCGGCGGCGGGACCGGTGATTCCGTGGCGGTACACGCCGTCAGGAGACCCAGGCCGACCGCAGCCACCATGGCCGGCGCCCTCCACCGGTACACCTCAAAACGGTAACCCCGGCGTCCCGCCTTCTACCGAGCTCAGGCGCTCGGTTCGGTGAGGTGTATGCGGACGGCCCGGCCCCGTTGCAGCGACCGCTCGAGGACGTCGCGTCGAGGGTCCGGCAGGTCGAACAGCTCGCGCCGCGGCAGGCCGGCGAGGGCCCGCAGCCGGACGTCCGACAACACGTGGCTCACGAGCTGGCGGTCGCCGCCAACAACCACGCCGACGGGCGCTCCCGGCAGCACCAGCGAAACCACGTGCTGCGCGACCGCGTCGGCCAGCGCGTCGGCCTGGTTGCTGCGCCGACGCGCGAACCGCTGCTGCGACCAGCCGCCCGCGGCGGTCCGTGACTGGACGTGCCGGGTGCCGACCTTCGCCGCCAGGAACCGGCCCTCCTGCGCCAGCCCCACCGCATACCCGCCTCGGCGGACGAGGACGACGCCGAGCGGGTCGTACGCGAAGTACTCGGCCGCGGCCGTCGCGCCGTCGGCGCCGGTGACCCGCACCAGGCGGTCGCCAGACCACTCGGCAGGGCCGGTTCCGTGACGCTCGTGGAACCCGGCGACCCAGCGCTCGACGCGCTCGGGCGCGACCTCGAGGTCGCGCGCCAGCAAGGTCACCTCAGATGTTGAAGCCGAGCGCCCGCAGCTGCTCGCGACCGTCCTCGGTGATCTTGTCCGGGCCCCATGGCGGCATCCAGACCCAGTTGATCCGGAACCCGTTGACGAGCCCCTCCAGCGCGTTGGCCGCCTGGTCCTCGATGACGTCGGTCAGCGGACACGCCGCCGAAGTCAGCGTCATGTCGATGATGGCCTGCGACTCCGAGTCGACGGTGATGCCGTAGACCAGGCCGAGGTCGACGACGTTGATGCCGAGCTCGGGGTCGACGACGTCGCGCAGCGCCTCCTCGACGTCGGCGACGTTCGCCGGGGTCTGGGTGGTTTCCGTCATGAGCTCAGCCCTTCTCTGCAACGGGTTCGGGAAGCGTGATGTCCACGCCGGTGCGGGCCAGCGCGTCGGTGAACGCGGTCCAGCCCAGCAGGGCGCACTTGACGCGAGCCGGGTACCGAGCGACCCCGGCGAAGGCCACGCCGTCGCCGAGAATCGCCTCGTCTCCCGGATCCTCGCCCTTGGAGGTCAACATCGAGCGCATAGCGGTGTATGCCTCGAGCGCCTCACGCACGGAGTGTCCGGTCACCTGCTCGGAGAGGACCGAGGCCGAGGCCACGCTGATCGAGCAGCCCAACGCGTCGTAGGAGACGTCCTTGACGACGTCTCCGTCGAGGTCGACGCGGACGGTGACCTCGTCGCCGCAGGTCGGGTTGACGTGGTGCACCTCGGCGTCGAAGGGCTCACGCAGCCCGGCGCGGTGCGGCCGCTTCGAGTGCTCGAGGATCAGCTCCTGGTAGAGGTCCATCAGGCGTCTACTCCGAACATCTCAGGAACGCGGTCGAGCGAGGCCAGCATCGCGTCGATCTCGCCGAGGGTGGTGTATGCGGCGACGGTTGCCCGAGTGGTGGCGGCCACGCCGAACCGGCGGTGCAGCGGCCAGGCGCAGTGGTGTCCGACTCGCACGGCGACGCCGTCGGCGTCGAGGACCTGGCCGACGTCGTGGGCGTGCACGCCGTCGACGGCGAAGGCGACTGTCCCACCACGGTCGGCGCCCGCACCCGGTCCGACCACGCGGACCCACGGGCGCTGGGCCAGCTCCTTCAGCAGGTGGGCGGTCAGCACCTCCTCGTGGGCGGCGACGCGGTCCATGCCGAGCTCGCCGAGGTACTGCGCGGCGACGCCGAGCCCGATCGCCTGCGCGGCCATCGGGACGCCGGCCTCGAACTTCTGCGGGACCGGCGCGTAGGTCGAGCCCTCCATGGTCACCGTCTCGATCATCGACCCGCCGGTGAGGAACACCGGCATCTCGTCGAGGATCTCCGGTCGACCCCAGAGCACGCCGATCCCCAGCGGCCCCAACATCTTGTGGCCGCTCCAGGCGGCGAGGTCCACCCCGAGGTCGGTCATGTCAACCGGCAGGTGCGGCACCGACTGGCAAGCGTCGAGGACGGCCAGCGCCCCGACCGCGTGGGCCTTGTCGGCCAGCTCGCGGGCCGGGTTGACGGTGCCCAGCACGTTGGAGGCGTGGGTGAAGGCGAACACCTTGGTCCGCTCGGTGAGCAGGTCGCCGAGGTCGGTAAGGTCGAGCCGGCCCTCGTCGGTCACCGGCACCCACCGCAGCGTCGCTCCCGTGCGCCGGGTCAGCTCCTGCCAGGGGATGAGGTTGGCGTGGTGCTCCATCTCCGTGACCAGCACCTCGTCACCCGGCCCGAGAGCGAACCGGGAGCCCGCTCCCCCACCGCCACCAGCGGTCGCGTTGGAGAACGCGTACGCCGCGAGGTTCAGCCCCTCGGTGGCGTTCTTGGTGAAGACCACCTCGTCCGGCTGCGTCCCCACGAAACCCGCGACCGTCGCACGGGCCTGCTCGTAGAGCTCGGTGCCCTCCTCGGAGAGCTGGTGGGCGCCTCGGTGCACCGCCGAGTTGTGCCGCTCGTAGAACTCCCGCTCGGCGTCGAGGACGACGAACGGCTTCTGCGAGGTGGCCCCGGAGTCGAGGTACACCAACGGTTTCCCGTCGCGAACCGTGCGCTCGAGGATCGGGAAGTCGGCCCGGATGCGGGTCAGCTCCTCGTCGGTGAACGGCACGGCGGACGAGGTGGTGGACATGGTCAGACCTTGGCCGTGACCGACGGGGACGCGTACCGGTCGTAGCCCTCGTCCTCGAGCCGGTCGGCCAGCTCGGGGCCGCCCTCCTCGACAATGCGGCCGTCGATGAAGACGTGGACGAAGTCGGGGTGGATGTAGCGCAGGATCCGCGTGTAGTGGGTGATGAGCATGATCCCCACGTCGGTCGTCTCGTGGACCCGGTTGACGCCCTCGGACACGATCCGCAGCGCGTCGACGTCGAGGCCCGAGTCGGTCTCGTCGAGGATGGCGATCTTCGGCTTGAGCAACTCCATCTGGAGGATCTCGTGGCGCTTCTTCTCGCCGCCGGAGAACCCCTCGTTGACGTTCCGGTCGGCGAACGTCGAGTCGATGCGCAGGTCATCCATGGCCGCCCGCACGTCCTTGACCCAGGTCCGCAGCTTCGGCGCCTCGCCGTCGATGGCGGTCTTCGCAGTGCGGAGGAAGTTCGACACCGTGACGCCGGGGACCTCGACGGGATACTGCATGGCGAGGAACAGGCCGGCGCGGGCCCGCACGTCGACCTTCATGGCGAGGACGTCCTCGCCGTCGAGGGTGACGGTGCCGCCGGTGACCCGGTACTTGGGGTGGCCGGCGACCGAGTAGGCCAGCGTCGACTTGCCGGAGCCGTTCGGGCCCATGATGGCGTGCGTCTCGCCGGAGTTGATGGTGAGGTCGACGCCGCGGAGGATCTCCTTGGTGCCGTCCTCGACCTCGACGGAGACGTGGAGGTCGCGGATCTCGAGGGTGGTCATGGTGTTCTCTCAGCTCATGTCATTGGCGACGGAGACGAGCACGTCGTCACCGTCGATCTTCACGGGGTAGACGGCGACGGGGATCGTCGCCGGGGGGCCGGACGGGTCGCCGGTGCGGACGTCGAACCGGGAGCCGTGCAGCCAGCACTCGAGAGTGCAGCCGTCGACCTCGCCCTCGGAGAGCGAGACGTCGGCGTGGGTGCAGCGGTCGTTGAGCGCGTGGTAGTCGCCGTTGCCGTCGCGGATCATCGCCACGATGACGCCGTCGACCTCAGCCTGTGCGGCGGTACCGGGGGCGAGGTCGTCGACACGGCACACCCAGGTGAAGTCCGTGACGGGCTGGGCGCTCACGACGCCCTGCCCCGGAGCACCTCGGCCCCTGCCCGCTGGGCCTCGGCCAGCTCGTCGTCGATGTCGGCGTTGAGCCGGTCGCGCAGGTCGGGGACGGGGATCTGGTTGATGACGTCGACGAGGAACCCGCGCACGACGAGGCGACGGGCCTCGTCCTCCGGGATCCCACGAGCCTGCAGGTAGAACAGCTGCTCGTCGTCGAAGCGGCCGGTCGCCGAGGCGTGGCCGGCGCCGATGATCTCGCCGGTCTCGATCTCGAGGTTCGGCACCGAGTCGGCGCGGGCGCCGTCGGTGAGGACGAGGTTGCGGTTGGTCTCAAAGGTCTCGGTGCCCTCGGCCTCGGCGCGGATGAGAACGTCGCCGACCCAGACGGTATGCGCGGAGTCGCCCTGGAGGGCGCCCTTGTAGGTCACGTGGGACTTGCAATTCGGGGCGTTGTGGTCGACGAACGACCGGTGCTCGAGGTGCTGCCTCGCATCGGCGAAGTAGACGCCGAGCAGCGTCGCGTCGCCGCCGGGACCCGCATACCGGACGTTGGTGTTGATCCGCACGATGCCGCCGCCGAGGCTCACGACGATGTGCCGGTATGCAGCGTCGCGGCCGACGAGTGCGTCGTGCTGGCCGAGGTGGTGGGCCTCGTCGTCCCAGCTCTGGATCGAGACGACCGTGAGGTTCGCGCCGTCGCCGACGACGACCTCGACGTTGCCCGTGTGGTCGCCACTCCCCTCGTGGTCGACGACGACGACGGCCTTGCTGTGACGGCCGGCCTCGATGACGATGTGGCCGTTGCTCCGCAGACCAGGCTTGCCGGTGATGACGACGCGTACCGGCTCGGCGAGCTCGGCCTCCGCGGCCACCCGGATGTAGGTGGCGTCGGGTGAGTTGGCGTTCGCGACGACCGCCGCGCGGTCGCCAGGGATCAGCACCGTCCCGCGGGGGGCCTGGCCGGCGGCCAGGGTGCCGACGCGGACCCCGTCCGGTGCTGTCACCGCATACTCGACCGCGCCCTCCTCGGTGGCGGTGTCGGTGAGCAGCGAGCGCAGCCGGTCGACCGGCGTGAACCGCCACTCCTCCTCGCGGCCGTTCGGGATCGGAAACGCGGCGACGTCGAACGACGTGGGGCGCTCGGCCCGCGACTGGTCCGGCACGAACGCGCCGATCGAGTCGGTATGCGCGTTCTGCCCAGGCTTCAACGTCGCCGTCAGGCCGCCGCCCGACGACTTCTCCAACAGCGGCATCAGCCGACTGCTCCTTCCATCTGCAGCTCGATCAGCCGGTTGAGCTCCAGGGCGTACTCCATCGGCAGCTCGCGCGCGATGGGCTCGACGAACCCGCGCACGATCATCGCCATGGCCTCCTCCTCGGTCAGGCCGCGTGACTGGAGGTAGAACAGCTGGTCCGCGGAGACCTTGGAGACGGTCGCCTCGTGGCCCATCTGGACGTCGTCCTCGCGGACGTCGACGTAGGGGTATGTGTCGGACCGGCTGATCTGGTCGACGAGCAGGGCGTCGCACCGGACCGTGGACCTCGAGCCGTGAGCGCCCTCCATGACCTGGACGAGGCCTCGGTAGGAGGTACGGCCGCCCCCGCGGGCGACCGACTTGGAGACGATCGTCGAGGAGGTGTTCGGCGCCTGGTGGACCATCTTGGCCCCGGCGTCCTGGTGCTGGCCCTCGCCGGCGAAGGCTATCGACAGGGTCTCGCCCTTGGCGTGCTCGCCGAGCAGGTAGACGGCGGGGTACTTCATCGTCACCTTGGAGCCGATGTTGCCGTCGATCCACTCCATCGTCGCGCCCTCAGCCGCGGTGGCCCGCTTGGTCACGAGGTTGTAGACGTTGTTGGACCAGTTCTGGATCGTCGTGTAGCGGACGCGGGCGTTCTTCTTGACGATGATCTCGACCACCGCGGAGTGCAGCGAGTCGGACGAGTAGATCGGCGCGGTGCAGCCCTCGACGTAGTGCACGGAGGAGCCCTCGTCGGCGATGATCAGGGTCCGCTCGAACTGGCCCATGTTCTCGGTGTTGATCCGGAAGTAGGCCTGCAGCGGGATGTCGACGTGGACGCCCGGCGGGACGTAGATGAACGAGCCGCCAGACCACACCGCGGTGTTGAGCGAGGCGAACTTGTTATCGCCGGCCGGGATCACGGAGGTGAAGTACTCACGGAACAGGTCCTCGTGCTCGCGCAGGCCGGAGTCGGTGTCGAGGAAGATGACGCCCCTCTCCTCGAGGTCCTCGCGGATCTGGTGGTAGACCACCTCGGACTCGTACTGAGCCGCCACGCCCGCCACGAGACGCTGCTTCTCCGCCTCCGGGATGCCCAGCTTGTCGTAGGTGTTCTTGATGTCCGCCGGCAGCTCTTCCCATGAGGTCGCCTGCTTCTCGGTCGACTTCACGAAGTACTTGATGTTCTGGAAGTCGATGCCGGTCAGGTCGGAACCCCACGCGGGCATCGGCTTCTTGTCGAACAGGCGCAGCCCCTTGAGCCGCAGGTCGAGCATCCACTGCGGCTCGTTCTTGCGGGCCGAGATGTCGCGGACGACCTCCTCGCTGAGCCCGCGCTTGGCCGTGGCGCCGGCGGTGTCGCTGTCGGCCCAGCCGTACTCGTACCGGCCGATGTCCTTCAGGCCGGGGTTGAGCTCTTCGATGTGGCTGCTCATCGGGATGCCCTTTCGGGGGTCGGGGTCTCTAGGTCCAAGGCCGCGGCGGGCTCCGGTGTTCCCGGAGCACTCCCGGGGCGAGACAGCGCCGTGGTGGGGATGAACGTGGTGCACACGTGGGCTCCGCGGGCAAGCGTCGCGAGCCGCTGGACGTGCACGCCGAGCAGGCGGGAGATGGCCTCGGTCTCGGCGTCGCAGAACTGGGGGAACTCCTCGGCCACTCGCCCCACCGGGCAGTGTCCCTGGCAGAGCTGGACGCCGGTCAGGCCGCCCGCGCCGACCGGCCGGGCGCTGGCCGCGAAGCCGTCCTCGGTCATCGCCTGGACGAGGACCGTCGCCCGGGCCACAACGTCGTCAGCGGCGGCGTCGAGGCGTGTCGCATACCGGCTCTCGAGGCCGCCGACTCGCTCCCGCGCGAAGGCGGCGACGGCGTCGGGTCCTCCGTGCTGGTCGAGGTAACGCAGGGCCTGGGCGGCGAGTTCGTCGTAGGCGCCCGGCAGAGAGCCGTGCCCCCGCTCGGAGACCACGTAGGCACGGGCCGGACGGCCCCGGCCGCGGGCGTGTGTCGCACCCGGGTCGTGCTCCTCGACGGCACCGTGGTCGGCCAGGGCGTCGAGATGCCGGCGGACCGCCGCGGGGGTCAGCCCCAGCAGTCGCCCGACATCGGCCGCCGTGACCGGACCGTGCTCGGACACGGCGGCGAGCACGCGTTCGCGCGTGCGCTGCTCGTCCGTTCCGATAAACACCACACCATTGTGACGTAATTGCCTGGAGACCCGATAGCAAGGGTCCCCTAACTTCCGCCGTCCCCCGACCCAAGATGAGCGGTCAGGAGGGTACCTAGACTCGGTGACGTGTCCAGCGGTCCACCCGTCGTCGTCGACGGGCTGGTCCGGCGGTTCGGCCGGGTGTCCGCGTGCGACGGGATGTCGTGGTCGGCGCCGGCGGCTGCCGTCACGGCGGTGCTCGGCCCGAACGGCGCCGGCAAGACCACGGCGGTCGAGTGCGCGATCGGGCTCCAACGCCCGGACGGCGGCCAGGTCGCTGTCCTGGGCAACGACCCGTGGCGCGCCGGACCGGAGCACCGGGCCCGCGTCGGCGTCATGCTGCAGTCCGGTGGCCTTCCGACAGGAACGACGCCGATGCGCCTGCTGCGACACCTAGCCGGTCTGTATGCGGACCCGGCCGACCTCTCCACGCTCGGGGACCGGCTCGGCGTCGACCACTTTGCGCGGACCACCGTGCGTCGGCTCTCCGGTGGGCAGCACCAGCGTCTGGCCCTCGCGGCAGCGCTGGTCGGGCGGCCTGAGGTGGTCTTCCTCGACGAACCCACGGCCGGCCTGGACCCGCACGGCCGGCTCGACATCTACGACCTCGTGGATGAGCTCCGGTCGGACGGCACCACCGTCGTGGTGACGACGCACTCGTTCGAAGAGGCCGAACGGCTCGCCGACCACCTCGTCATCGTCAGCGACGGCCGTGCGGTCGCGGAGGGGCGCCCGGCGGAGGTCGTCGGCACGGGAACCCTCGAGGCGGTCTACTTCGGCCTCACCAGGCGAGCGGCCGGATGAGCGCGCCGGCGGTCCCGATGGCTCGCATGCTCGGGCAGGCTCGGTTCGAGGCCGGGACGCTCCTTCGCAACGGGGAGCAGCTCCTCGTTTCGCTCGTCCTGCCGCTCGGCGCGTTGCTCGGGCTGGCCTTCACCACAGTCCCCTCGCTGGGCGACGGCCGCCGCATCGACGTCGCAACGCCAGGGGTGCTCGCGTTGTGCGTCGTCTCGGCGGCGTTCACCGCGCAGGCCATCGCCACCGGGTTCGACCGGCGGGCCTCCGTGCTCCGCCTGCTCGGCACCACTCCCCTCGGCCGCGACGGATTGCTGTGGGGAAAGGCGCTGGCCACGCTCGGGGTCGAGCTCGTCCAGTGGTGCGTCGTCGGCGGGGTCGGGCTGGCGTTGGGCTGGCGGCCGGAACCGATCGGGTTCCTGTATGCGGTGCTCTTCCTCCTTCTGGGCACCTGGGCGTTCGTGGCGCTCGCTCTGCTCCTGGCCGGAAGTCTCCGTGCCGAGGGAGTCCTCGCGGTCGCGAACCTCGTCTGGGTCGTCCTGCTGGTGCTGGGTGGAGTCGTCGTCCCGCGCACCGAGCTGCCCGCAGCGATCGCCGGCGTCGTCGGGGTTCTGCCCTCCGCCGCACTCGGGGACGGACTGCGGGCCGCGTTCGGCAGTGGAGCCCTTCTGGCCGGGCCGGTCCTGATCCTCGCCGCGTGGGCGGTGGTCGCGACCGCCGTGGCCGCGCGGACCTTCCGGTGGTCGGACTAGGACCGGTGGCCGCACGGTGACCGAGGCGCTCGCGGGCATCCCCCTGGCGGGAACCCGCGTGGTCGTTGCGCTGGCGGCGCTCGCCGCCCTCGGCGCCATCGTGGCCGTCGGTGCGCGGCACTCCGCCGTCAGGCGTCGGGTCGGAGTCGCCGTCACGGTCGTCGGTGTGGTGGCGGCCGGTGCCGCCGTCGTGAACACGACGCTGGACGCATACCCCACGCTCGGCGTGCTCATCGGGACCCCGCAGTACCCCATGGTCGACCGGCTGCACCCGACGAGCAACGTCGAGCTCGAGCGGGGCGCTGCCGCGCGGATCTCGGTGCCGGACACCGCGTCCCACTTCGGCATGTTCGACGCGCAGGTCTACCTGCCGCCCCAGTACTTCTCCGAGCCTGACCGCCGGTTTCCCGTCGTCGTCCTCACCCACGGGAACCCCGGCCGGAGCTCCGACTGGCTCGACGCCGGGTCGGCCGCGGAGACCGGGCTGGCCGTCGCGCAGTCCGGCCACCCGGTCATCATTGTCATGCCGACCGTGCTGCAGGAGCCGAACGGCGACAGCCTGTGCGTCGACACCGCGTCGCAGGGCAACGCCGAAACATACGTCGTGAAGGACGTCGTGGCCGCCGCCGACACGCAGTTGCGGACGATCTCCGACGCGGCGCACCGGGCCATCGGCGGGGACTCGATGGGCGGCTTCTGCGCCCTCAACCTCGGACTCAAGCACCCCGACGTCTTCTCGGTCATCCTCGCGTTCTCTCCTCTGACGGTCTGCGAGCCCGACGCCATCGACGGCGGCAACGAAGCTCTCTTCGGCACACCCGACTGGGAGTACCAGGTGGCCGCGAACAGCCCGGCGGACTACTGGCCCGAGCTCGACCCCAAGGCCGCACCGCCGATGTGGCTGGATGTCGGGGACGAGGAGCCGACGGTGAAGCTGCGGCTCGAGGAGTTCGCCCAGGAGCTCTCGGCGGCCGGCTTCACCGTCTCGTTCCATTGGCGACCAGGGGGTCACGACTTCGAGACGTGGGCAACGGCCCTCCAGGAGTCCCTGCCCTGGGCGGCTGCCAGACTCGGCGCGTGACGCCGTCGCCCACACTTCGTCCGATCAGCGAGGCCGACGTGCCCGCGGTGCTCGGACTGAACCACCGGCACGTCGACCTGTTGTCGCCGCTGGATGCCGAGCGGCTGCTCTGGCTGGTCGGTGTGTCTGACCACGCCGACGTCGTCGAGGTCGACGAGGACGTCGTCGGGTTCGTCGTCACCATGGCCCCGGGCAGTGACTACGACTCGGACAACTACCGCTGGTTCGCGAGCCACTACGGCGAGTCGTTCTACTACCTCGACCGGATCGTCATCGCCGAGGAGATGCGGCGGCGGGGTTTGGCCGCGTTCGTGTACGACGCCATGGAGGAGATCGCGCACGGGTTCGGGCGGATGACCCTCGAGGTCAACGTCGACCCGCCAAACGTCGGGTCGCTGGCCTTCCACGAGCACCGCGGATACCTCGAGGTCGGCCGACGAGGCGAGCCGGGACACCTGGTCGGCCTCATGGCCAAGGAGTTCACCGCTTAGGGTGACGCGCGTGCGCTTGCCCGCCGTCCGGCCCTCGCTCGTGCGGCCGATCCTCGTCGCCAATCTGGTCGGCGAGGTGGTCATCGTCGTCACCGGCGGCATCGTCCGGCTCACCGGCAGCGGCCTCGGGTGCCCGACCTGGCCCGAGTGCGTGCCCGGCTCGTTCACCCCGGTTCCCCACCAGGAGGAGGGGATCCACAAGGTCATCGAGTTCGGCAACCGGACGCTCACCGGCGTGGTCGGGCTGCTCGCGCTGGCGTGCGTGTGGGTCGTCCTGACCCGTATGCGTCGCCGCCGGCCGTTGCTCGTCGTGGCCGTCGCGCTCGTCGCGGGGGTGGTCCTCCAGGCCGTCGTGGGCGGGATCGCCGTGCGGATGACGCTGAGCCCGGTGGTCGTGGCGTTCCACTTCCTCCTGTCGATGGTCATGGTCGCGTTGTCCACGATGTTGCTGCGTGGCGGCGAGGACGGCTGGTCGCCGGACGGGACCACCGACCTCGGGCCGCGCGAGCTGCTCGTTCCGAAGCTGGCGGCGACGCTGGCCTGGGTCACGGCGGCCGTGGGTGCGGGAGTCCTCGTCCTCGGCACCATCGTCACCGGGTCCGGCCCGCACTCGGGGGACGCGCAGCAACCCGCCCGGACCGGGTTCGACCCGCGGTCGGTGGCGTGGCTCCACGCGGACCTCGTCATGCTGTTCGCGGGGCTGGTGGTTGCGGTCCTCGTGGCGGTCTGGCTGACCAGCTCCTCGGACCGGGCCAAGGCCACCTGGCGTGGCGTCCTGGTGGTGACGCTGCTGCAGGGGGCGGTCGGCTACGTCCAGTACTTCACCGGGCTGCCCGAGGTGCTCGTCGGCCTGCACATGCTTGGGGCGTCGCTGCTCGTGGTGACCCTGACGCTCGGCGTCATGAACCTCCGCCGCAATCCGCTCTGACCCCTCGTTGCCTCAGCGCCAGATGGGCACGTAGAGCAGCGGGTCGAGCGCGACCGCGACGAAGAGGATCGTCAGGTACGTGATCGAGAAGTGGAACAGGCGCATCGGCCGCAGCACGGCCGGACCAGCGCCGGCGTTGGCCGCGCGCAACAGTCGGTGGGCCTCCACCACGAACAGCGCCCCGGACACGAGCGCGCCGACCAGGTAGACCAGCCCCATCGGGGCGACCGGCACGAGCAGCAGCGAGGCCGCCACCATCGCCCACGAGTAGGCGACCACCTGCCGGGCGACGACGACGAACCGCTGGACCACCGGCAGCATCGGGACGTGCGCGGCCGCGTAGTCGTCCTTGAACTTCATCGACAGCGGCCAGTAGTGGGGCGGCGTCCAGAAGAACACGACCGCGAAGAGGACGAACGGCGCCCAGGCCAGGGAATCGGTGACCGCGGACCAGCCGACGAGCACCGGCATACACCCTGCGGCTCCGCCCCAGACGATGTTCTGCGCGGTCCGCCGCTTGAGCAGTGCCGTGTAGACGCCCACGTAGAAGAGCAGTGCTCCCAACGCCAACCAGGCGCTGACCCAGTTGACGAGCAGACCCAGCCACAGGGTCGACGCGACGGTGAGCGCGATGCCGAAGACGAGCGCCGCTCTCGGCGACACCGTGCCGGTCACCAGCGGCCGGCTGCTCGTCCGGTGCATCACCGCGTCGATGTCGCGATCGAGGTAGCAGTTGAGGGTGTTGGCGGCGCCCGCCGACATCGTCCCGCCGACGAGGGTTGCGAGCACGAGCCACAGCGACGGCACGCCGCGGGCGGCGAGGAACATGACCGGCACAGTCGTGATGAGCAGGAGCTCGATGATCCGCGGCTTGGTGAGCGCGACGTACTGGCCGACAACGAAGACCGCTCCGCGACCGTGGCGAGCGGGGGCCGCCGACAGGTCGGCGCGGGGGTCCAGAGCGGTCACGGAGTCCTTCGCGAAAGGGCGGGCCGACCATGCGAACCGACGTGGCGGGCAGGGGCGGCGGAGTCGAGCGCGAGTCTATCCCCGGCGTCGTGAGGGCGGATCGGTACGCCGCCCGGCGCATGATGTGGCGTGTTGCTGGGCACAGGCTCAGGACTAGGCTCGCAAACGACCGGCACCGGCTTCGAAGGAGACTCCGTGACCCCGCCCTCGGCAACCCGATCCGCCCGCCGCCCGAGCTCCGATCCGCTTGCCAAGCGCAGCCCGGACCTGCCTCTGCCGGTCGCCAAGAAGGCGGGATGGACCGACCTCGACGTCCGTGCTGTCGACACGGTGCGGGTGCTCGCCGCCGACGCCGTCCAGAAGACCGGCAACGGCCATCCCGGCACCGCGATGTCGTTGGCCCCGGCCGCATATCTGCTCTACCAGCACGTCATGCGGCACGACCCGTCTGACCCCACCTGGTTGGGTCGCGACCGGTTCGTCCTGTCGTGCGGGCACTCGAGCCTGACCCTGTACATCCAGCTCTACCTCTCCGGATACGGCTTGGAGATGAAGGACCTCGAGTCGTTGCGGACGTGGGGCAGCCTGACCCCTGGCCACCCCGAGGTCCACCACACACCCGGCGTCGAGATCACGACCGGACCGCTGGGGTCAGGCCTCGCATCCGCGGTCGGCATGGCCTTCGCCCAGCGCCGGCAGCGGCACCTGCTCGACCCCGACGCCAAGCCCGGGCAGAGCGTCTTCGACCACCACATCTACGCCATGGCCTCCGACGGCGACATCATGGAGGGGGTCACACACGAGGCCTGCGCGCTGGCCGGCCACCAAGAGCTCGGCAACCTGACCCTCATCTACGACCAGAACCACATCTCGATCGAGGACGACACCAACATCTCGTTCTCCGAGGACGTAGGGAAGCGCTACGACGCCTACGGCTGGCACGTACAGACGGTGGACTGGCGCAAGGACACCGCCGACAAGGACGGCGGCCACCGCTACGTGGAGAACGTCGACGAGCTGCTCGCGGCGCTCGAAGCGGCCAGGAAGGTCACCGACAAGCCGTCCATCGTCATCCTCCGGACCATCATCGGCTGGCCCGCTCCCACCAAGCAGGACACCGGCAAGGCCCACGGCTCCGCGCTCGGAGACGAGGAGGTCGACAACACACACCGGCTGCTGGGCTTCCCGCAGAAGCGCTTCCCCGTCGAACGGGCCGTCCTCAGCCACGCCCGCAAGGTCGTGCAGCGCGGCAAGGCCGCCCACAAGGAATGGGACAAGCGGTATGCGACGTGGCGCAAGGGCAACCCCGACGGGGCCGCTCTCGTCGACCGGAGGCTGGCCGGCAAGGTTCCGAACGGCCTGCGAAAGGCGATGCCGACCTTCCCGGCGGACACCGAGAAGGGCATGTCGACGCGGGCAGCGTCCGGCAAGGTGCTCGACGCCATCGCCGACGTCATGCCGGAGCTGTGGGGCGGCTCGGCCGACCTGGCGGAGTCCAACAACACGACGATGGCCGGCCAGCCCTCGTTCATCCCCACCGAGAAGCAGACCAGGGAGTGGCCCGGCGATCCGGGCGGCCGCACGTTGCACTTCGGTATCCGCGAGTTCGGGATGGGCTGCATCGTCAACGGCATCGCGCTCGAGGGCCTCACCCGTCCCTACGGTGGCACTTTCCTCGTCTTCTCCGACTACATGCGCGGGGCGGTCCGGCTGGCGGCCGTCCAAGGGATCCCCTCCACGTTCGTCTGGACCCACGACTCGATCGGCCTCGGGGAGGATGGGCCGACGCACCAGCCGGTCGAGCACCTCGCGGCCCTGCGCGCGATGCCAGGGCTCGACGTCGTGCGACCGATGGACGGCAACGAGACCGCGGCCTGCTGGGACGCGATCCTGGTCAACGAGAAGCCGGCCGGTTTGATCCTCACCCGGCAGAACCTGCCGGTCGTCGACCGCAGCAGGTATGCGAAGGCGAGCAACGCCGCCAAGGGGGCCTACGTCCTCATCGACGGCGGTCCGAATGGGAAGTCCGTCCCCGAGGTCATCCTCATCTCGACGGGATCCGAGGTGAGCATCGCGGTAGCGGCCCGGGAGACGTTGGAAAAGGCCGGGACCCGTACGCGTGTGGTCTCCATGCCGTGCCGCGAGTGGTTCGAGCGGCAGACCAAGGGCTACCGCGACAAGGTGCTGCCTCCGGACATCCGGGCTCGGGTGAGCATCGAGGCGGGCGTCGGCATGGGCTGGCGCGACTACGTCGGCGACGCCGGCCGGATCATCTCGCTCGAGCACTTCGGGGCCTCGGCGGACTACAAGACCCTGTTCCGTGAGTTCGGCATCACCCCCGAAGCCACCGTAAAGGCGGCAAAGGACTCCCTCAAGGCCGCCCGCGTCGCGGCGACGGTCGCGCCGGTCGAGGACGTCAACCCACGCTCGCAGCAAAACGGCAGCCTCACCGACACCGCACCGAAGAAGAGCGCCGCGACCAAGGCCGCCGCGTCGACCTGAGCCCAGCACCGGCCAACCGGCCACGGGCATACCCGGCAGACAGCAGACCTCGACCACAGGAGCTGAGCAGCATGACCAACGACAACCTCCAGGCCCTCTCCGACGCCGGCGTGTCCATCTGGCTCGACGACCTCTCCCGCGACCGGCTCGACACCGGCAACCTCGCCGAGCTGGTCAAGGTTCGCAATGTCGTCGGGGTTACGACGAACCCGACGATCTTCCAGCTGGCCATGTCGAAGGGGACCGCCTACGACGACCAGCTCGACAAGCTGGCCGCCGCCGGCACCAGCGTCGACGACGCCGTCTTCGAGATGACCACCGACGACGTGCGCAACGCCTGCGACGTCATGGCTCCAGTTTGGGAGGCCACCAACGGCGTGGACGGCCGGGTCTCCATCGAGGTGGACCCGCGGCTCGCCCACGACACCGAGAAGACAGTCGCGCAGGCCAAGCAGCTGTCCCGGGCGGTCGACCGCGACAACGTCCTCATCAAGATCCCGGCCACCCTCGAGGGCCTCCCCGCCATCACCGCCGTGCTCGCCGAAGGCATCAGCGTCAACGTCACGCTGATCTTCAGCCTGGAGCGCTACCGCGCGGTGATGAACGCCTTCCTCTCCGGTCTGGAGCAGGCCCACCAGGCCGGCAAGGACCTGTCGAAGATCCAGTCGGTCGCCTCGTTCTTCGTCTCCCGCGTCGACACGGAGGTCGACAAGCGACTCGACGCCATCGGCACCGAGGAGGCCAAGGCGCTCAAGGGCAAGGCGGGCGTGGCGAACGCCCGGTTGGCCTACCAGGCGTACGAGGAGGTCTTCTCGACCCCGCGCTGGAAGTCCCTGGAGGCCGAGGGGGGTCGCCCGCAGCGGCCGCTGTGGGCGTCCACCGGCGTCAAGGACCCGGCGTACAAGGACACCATGTACGTCGACGACCTCGTCGCCCGGGGGATCGTCAACACCATGCCGGAGAAGACCCTGGATGCGGTCGCCGACCACGGCGAGATCACCGGCGACACCATCACCCCGAACTACGCGGACGCCCAGAAGATCCTCGACGACCTCGAGGCGCTCGGGGTCTCGTACAACGACGTCGTCCACGTGCTCGAGGTCGAGGGCGTCGACAAATTCGAGAAGTCGTGGGGCGAGCTCCTGACCGAGGCCAGGGAAGACCTGGAGAAGGCGGCCCAGAAGGCAGCCCGGAAGTGACCGCCCTCTCCGTCTCCGCGTCCGGTCCGGCCGCGGACGCCATCGCCGCTGCCGTGCCGAAGCTCGTCGATGCCCAGTTCGCCTCGAGGCTCTTCGCCATGGATCCGACGCTCTGGGGCAAGGAGGCGGAGTCCGAGTCGGCCAAGCGCCTCTCGTGGGTGGGTCTGGCCCGCTCGTCGCGGCCCCTGGTCGGCGAGATCGCGGCGCTGCGCGACGAGCTGGTCGGCAAGGGGATCGACCACGTCGTCCTCTGCGGCATGGGCGGCTCGTCACTGGCTCCCGAGGTCATCTGCGCGACCGAGGGCAAAGAGCTCGTCGTCCTCGACTCCTCCGACCCCGACTATGTTCGCGCGGCGCTGCAGGACAAGCTCGACCGCACCGTCGTCGTCGTGTCCAGCAAGTCGGGCTCTACCGTCGAGACCGACTCGCAGAAGCGCGCATACGAAGGCGCCTTCACGAATGCCGGGATCGACCCGACCGAACGCATCGTCGTCGTGACCGATCCGGGCAGCCCACTCGACCAGAGCGCCCGGGAGGCCGGTTACCGCGTCGTCAACGCGGATCCCGATGTCGGCGGACGATACTCGGCGCTGACCGCCTTCGGGCTGGTCCCGAGCGGGCTGGCCGGGGTCGACATCGAGGCGCTGCTCGACGACGCCGAGGCGGTCGCCGACCTCCTGGCCGCCGACGACGACGCGAATCCCGCGCTTCGTCTCGGCGCGGCCATCGGCGGCACCAAGCCGCTGCGCAACAAGCTGGCCATCGTCGACGACGGCTCCGGCATCGTCGGGTTCGCCGACTGGGCCGAGCAGCTCATCGCCGAGTCGACCGGCAAGGAGGGCACCGGCATCCTTCCCGTGGTCGAGGGGGACGACGACGACCCCGAGGTGAAGTGGCCGGCCCACGACGTCACCGTGGTGCGGCTGGTCAGTGTCGACGCCGACAACGAGGCTCCCCCGTCTCAGGACACCGACGTCGTCGAGGTCGACCCCAACCGCTCCGAGGTAGCGGTCAGCGGCTCGCTCGGGGCGCAGATGCTTCTCTGGGAGGTCGCGACTGCGGCGGCCGGGAGGCTCCTCGGCATCAACCCGTTCGACCAACCCGACGTCGAGAGCGCCAAGGCGGCGGCCCGCGAGCTCCTCGACAAGGGCACCGGCGCGGCAGCGGCCCCGGCGGCCACCGACGGCGCCATCGAGATCCGCGCCATGGGCGGTGACGGAGACTGGCTCGGCGGGGCCACCACCGTTGCGGCGGCCCTCGACGCGCTGTTCGCCCAGCTCGACCCCAACCAGGGCTACGTCGCGGTCATGGCCTACCTCGACCGGCTCTCCGACGCGGCTCTCGCGTCCTGCCGGCGCGCCATCGCCATGCGAACCGAGCGGCCGACGACGTTCGGGTGGGGTCCGCGGTTCCTCCACTCGACGGGCCAGTTCCACAAGGGCGGTCCCGCGGTCGGGGTCTACCTGCAGATCACGGCGACGCCGAAGGAAGACCTCGCCATCCCGGGCCGGGATTTCACGTTCGGCGACTTCATCGCCGCGCAAGCCGGCGGCGACGCCGCGGTCCTCGCGCAGCACGGCCGACCCGTGCTCCAGCTGCACCTGACCGACCACGACACCGGGCTGGCCCAGCTCGAGAAGGTCCTCGGCGTGGGCGGTTCCGAGGTTGTGGCCGGCGCACCAACAGGAGCCGCCCGAGGCGACGCGTGAGTCCCGCTCGGGTCGCGGCCGGGGTCAACCCCCTCCGCGACCCGCGGGACCGGCGACTGCCCCGGATCGCCGGCCCCTGCGGCATGGTCATGTTCGGCGTGACCGGTGACCTGTCGCGGAAGAAGCTCATGCCGGCGATCTACGACCTCGCCAACCGGGGTCTGCTGCCGCCGGGCTTCTCACTGGTCGGCTTCGCGCGGCGGAACTGGGCCGACCAGGACTTCGGCCAGGTCGTCTATCAATCGGTGCGTCAGTATGCGCGGACGCCGTTCCGCGAGGACGTCTGGCGCAACCTCGCGGAGGGGTTTCGGTTCGTGCCGGGGAGCTTCGACGACGGGGCCGCCTTCGACCTCCTCGCCGACACCGTGCACGCCCTGGAGCACCAGCGCGGCACCGGTGGCAACCTCGCGTTCTACCTGTCCATCCCGCCGGGCTCGTTCTCCCTCGTCTGCGAGCAGCTGGAGCGCTCCGGGCTCACGGACGCCCGTGGCCAGGCGTGGCGGCGAGTCGTCATCGAAAAGCCGTTCGGCCACGACCTGGCCAGCGCCCGGGAGCTCAACCGGATCGTCGAGTCGGTGTTCCCACCTGACTCGGTGTTCCGGATCGACCACTACCTGGGCAAGGAGACGGTGCAGAACATGCTGGCGCTCCGGTTCGCCAACCAGATGTTCGAGCCGATCTGGAACGCCAACTACGTCGACCACGTGCAGATCACCATGGCCGAGGACATCGGCATCGGCGGCCGGGCCGGCTACTACGACGGCATCGGCGCCGCGCGCGACGTCATCCAGAACCATCTGCTCCAGCTCTTGGCCCTCACCGCCATGGAGGAGCCGGTGTCGTTCAACGCCCGTGACCTGCGGGGCGAGAAGGAGAAGGTTCTGTCGGCCGTCCAGATCCCGCCCGAGATCGGCCGGGACACCGCGCGCGGCCAGTACACCCACGGCTGGCAGGGTGAGGAGGAGGTCGTCGGGTACCTCGAGGAACAGGGCGTCCCCAAGAGCTCGACGACCGAGACGTTTGCGGCGGTGAAGCTCCTCGTCGACACCCGCCGCTGGGCCGGGGTCCCGTTCTACCTCCGCACCGGGAAGCGACTCGGCAAGCGGGTCACCGAGATCGCCGTGGTGTTCAAGCGGGCGCCGCACCTGCCGTTCGACGACACCGCCACCGAGGAGCTCAGCCAGAACGCCATCGTCATCCGGGTGCAGCCCGACGAGGGCATCACCATGCGGTTCGGCTCCAAGGTGCCGGGTAACCAGATGGAGGTCCGCGACGTCACGATGGACTTCGGGTACGGGTCCGCGTTCACGGAGTCCAGCCCCGAGGCATACGAGCGCCTCATCCTCGACGTCCTGCTCGGCGATCCGCCGCTCTTCCCCCGGCATGAGGAGGTCGAGCTGTCCTGGCAGATCCTCGACCCCATCGAGGCGTGGTGGGGCAGGCACGGAACGCCGGAGCAGTACGCCGCCGGAGGTTGGGGTCCGGCGTCGGCCCACGAGATGATGGCGCGGGACGGACGCACCTGGAGGATCCCGTGATCGACCGATGATCATCGACCTGCCGAAGACCACGTCGGTCTCGGTGAGCAAGAAACTGGTCCAGCTCCGTAACGACGTCGGCGCGATGACGCTGGGCCGTGTGCTGACGCTGATCATCGTCGTGGACGACTACCAGGCCGAGGAGATCGTCGAGGCCGCGAACGACGCCTCGCGGCAGCACCCATGCCGGATCGTCGTCGTCGTCGCCGGTAACCGACGGGGAGCCGCCCGGATGGACGCCCAGATCCGCCTCGGCGGCGACGCCGGCGCGTCGGAAGTGGTCATCCTGCGGCTCTACGGCGAGCTGGCGAAGCACGGCCAGTCGGTCGTCGTGCCGCTGCTGCTGGCGGACTCGCCGGTCGTCGCCTGGTGGCCGCACGAGCCGCCGAGCGACCTGCGCTCCGACCCCATCGCGCGGATGGCGCAGCGACGGATCACCGACTCGGCGGAGGCCCGGAAACCCCGGGAGGTGCTCAAGCGGCTGGCGGCGCAGTACCAGCCGGGAGACACCGACCTGGCCTGGACCCGCGTCACCCTCTGGCGCGGGCTGCTCGCCGCGGCGCTGGACGGGGCGCCGTACGAGGCCGTCACCGAGGCGGTCGTCGCGGGCGCGAGCGACTCGCCGTCGTCCGAGCTGCTCGCCGCCTGGCTGGGCTTGGCCCTCAAGGCACCGGTGCGGCGGGTCCGTACCGCTGCCGGGGGCGGCGTCGTTAGCGTGCGGTTGGAGCGCAAGAGCGGCGCGATCGACCTGGTCCGCCCCGACGGCTCGGTGGCCACTCTGTCGCAGCCCGGTCAGCCGGACCGGCGGATCTCGCTCAAGCGGCGCGGCCTGGCCGAGTGCCTCGCCGACGAGCTTCGGCACCTCGACGACGACGACGTGTATGCGGCGACGCTCACTCGGGGTCTCGCGACACTGCGGCCGGCGCGGCTCACCGCCTCGGAGGCCGCCGCTCGCGGTGAGGCCCCGTCGACCGGCCGGGCGCGGAAGCTGGCGGCCCGGCTGGCCCGCAGCGCCAGCGCCGCAGAGGCCCTGGCCATGGTCGAAGCGCCGGCCCCGCCGGACGGTGCCGACACGGTGGCGGTCAAGACCGCCACCGCGCGGAAGCGGGCCGGCCAGCCGACGGCGCGCGAGAAGGTCGTGGCCAAGCGGCCCGCCCGGAAGTCCGCTCAGAAGTCAGCCCAGAAGAGGTCCTCGTCATGACCGGCGCCGAGCCCACCGTCGAAGTCCATCCATCGAAGCAGAGCCTGTCCGACGCGGCCGCGGTGCGGTTCGTCGCGGCTCTGGTCGACGCCCAGGCGACCCGCGGCGTGGCTCAGGTCGCCCTGACCGGTGGGTCGATGGGGTCGGCGATCTTCGCGTCGGTGCTTGCGACATCAGGGCGCAGCGGCGTGGACTGGTCGCAGGTCTACGTCTGGTGGGGCGACGAGCGCTACCTGCCCGCCGGCGACCCTGACCGCAACGACACCCAGAACGACGAGGCAGGCTTGTCCCAGCTGGGCCTGGACGAGGGCAAGGTCTTCCGGGTCGAGGGACCGGACGCGAGCGCGTCGGCGGAGGCCAGCGCCGACGCATACGGAAGGACGATCCGGGAGTTCGGACAGGGCGAGTTCGACGTGGTCCTGCTCGGCGTCGGCCCGGACGGCCACGTGGCCTCGCTCTTCCCGCACCACCCGGCCCAGCGGATCGAGGACGCTGTCGCCGTCGCGGTGCACGAGTCGCCGAAGCCCCCGCCGGACCGGGTGTCGCTGACGTTCGAGTGCCTCAACCGGACCCGAGAGGTGTGGTTCCTCGTGGCCGGGTCCGACAAGGCGGACGCAGTGGCGGCGGCGCTGGCGCCGGGCGCCGACCGCTGGGACGTGCCGGCGAGCGGCGTGCGCGGCTCGGTGGCGACCCGCTGGCTGGTCGACGAGGCCGCCGCGGTCAACCTCGACCGCTAGTTTCGGTTCCGAGCCCAAAAGGTCGGGATTACGACCATCTCGGCCCGGACAGACCGCGGGCGATCTGGTCGAGGAAGTCGTCGCCCGACACTCGAAGTCCGAGCAGTGAGATGCGCAGAACGCGACCCTTTGGAGCGTGACTTCGTTCTGCCGCAAGTGGTCTGCGACCAACGCCAAGCCCGCGGTGTGCTGACTGCCATCGATCTCCACCGCGAGGGTTGCCCCATGCCACGCGGCGTCGAGGTAGGCGTTCCCGCGCGCCGTCCGGCGTAGAGCCTGACGGTCCGGCTCGGGAAGACCGCGCCGTCGGCACATGGCCGCGAAGTCCAGCTCGCCCAACGATCGGGCCCCGTCGGTGATGTCGTTCACCTGCTGGTGGATCAGTGCTCGGCGTCGGCGGCACTTGGCTACCCGGCTCGCCGAGGGCCAGCTGCGGATCCGACACCACCCCTTGCTGGATGGGCAGGACGAGGGGGAGCGCGGCCTGCCGGTCGGAGGACGCCCAATGGGCGGCACGCACGGCCGCGAGCGCCGGAACGACACGCGGTACTCCGCGCGGTTGAGTATCACCTCTCCCTCGAGCCGGACCACGCGGTGCGGCCGAACGCCCAAGACCCGCTTGGGGCTGGCCCGCCGAGATCCTGCGTGTGCAGCCCGATGGTCTGGTCACCGTGAGCGCGCCATCAGTCGCCAGCGATCTCACGCGCTACAGCGTGCCGGTCGACTCCCATCCGCCGTAGCATCGTCCGCGACAGCACTCCGCCGAACGGTTCCGCCGTAGCGACCGCCGCACGGCGTCGAAGCGTTGAGGTGGAGGGCATTCGACGAGGTTCACCGTCGTGAACACATCACGCCAGAGGAGACTCACGGCCTGTGGATGGCGTGACGCCGCCTGCGGAGGGTGTGCACATTGAGTCCGGGCCCCAGGTGGTCGGGAATCCGACCGGCTGAGCCCGGACACAACGGGCGGGTCTGGGGTGCGCTACTGGATGAGGCCGCGCTGACGAAGCGTGGCGAGCGCCTCGTCGAGGATCGCCTTGCCGTCGGCGTCGCTGCGCCGCTCCTTCACGTACGCGAGGTGGGTCTTGTACGGCTCCACCTTGTGCGGGGCGGGCGGGTTCTCGTGATCTTGGCCGGCGGGGAACCCGCAGCGCGGGCAGTCCCACGTGTCCGGGAGCACCAGACCCGGCTCCTCGGCGAAGCTCGGGCGCGTCTCGTGGCCGTTCGCGCACCAGTAGGAGACGAAGATCCGCGGCGCCGCGTCGCCGCGCTCGGCCTCTCCCATGGGGCCGGCGCCGACCCTGCTGCCCCGGATGGCGTTACCGCTGGCCATGCACTCTCCCTTTTACGGTCAGCCGGAGAACCGGGCCAGCAGGCCCGCCCGATGATGGTGACGAACCAGATGATGCCGATGGCAATCGTGAACCGGTCGAGGTTCCGTTCCGCGATCGTCGAACCCCCGAGCGAGCTGGACATCCCGCCGCCGAACATGTCGGACAGTCCGCCGCCCTTCCCCTTGTGCATCAGGATGAGAAGAGTGAGGAAGAGGTTCGCCAGGACCAGCAGGACCTGCAGTCCGATCTTGACGGCGTTCACGGGTGAGGGAGTCCCATCTGGTTCGTTCTCGTCATTCGCGGGAGCCTGCGCCTCCCCCTGACGCGCGGGCAACGCTTCTCAGGATAACTCGGGTTGGGCGCTATCCCGTCACGTGCTCGCGGTAACGGCAGATCGTGGCGAACTCCTCGGGGTCGATCGACGCCCCCCCGACGAGCCCCCCGTCGATGTCGTCCTGGGCCATCAGCGACGCGATGTTGCGCGCCTTGACCGACCCGCCGTAGATGACTCGGGTCTGGTCCGCGACCGCGTCGTCGGAGATGTCGGCCACGAAGTATCGGATCGCCTTGCAGACCTGCTGGGCGTCCTCCGGAGTGGCCACCTCACCCGTGCCGATCGCCCAGATCGGCTCGTACGCGATGACGATGCGCGGCAGGAACTCACGCCGCACGTCGAACAGCCCGGCCCGGAGCTGTTCGAGCACGAAGGGCACCGCCCGCCCCTCCCGTCGCACGTGGAGGTTCTCACCGATGCAGAGGATCGGAGTGAGCCCGTGCTGGAACGCGGCGAGCACCTTGTTGTTGACGACCTTGTCGGACTCCCCCTGGTGCTCGCGGCGCTCGCTGTGCCCCACCACCGCATACGTGCAACCCAGCTTGGCGAGGAACTCGCCGGAGATCTCCCCAGTGAACGGGCCGAAGGTATGCGTCGAGAGGTCCTGCGCGCCGTACTTGAGGCGCAGCTTGTCCGCCTCGACGAGGGTCTGCACGGAGCGCAGGTCGGTGAACGGCGGCAGAACCGCGACCTCGACCGCGTCGTAGTCGTGCTTCGCGTCGCGGAGGGTCCAGTCGAGCTTCTGGACGAAGTGCGTCGCCTGGAGGTGGTCGAGGTTCATCTTCCAGTTGCCGGCGATGAGCGGCGTCCGGGTCATGACGGGCTCTCCTCCAGCACGGTCAGGCCCGGCAGCTTCTTGCCCTCGAGGTACTCCAGACTCGCCCCGCCACCGGTGGAGATGTGCCCGAACTGGTCGTCGGAGAACCCGAGCTGCCGCACCGCGGCCGCCGAGTCACCGCCGCCCACCACGGTGAGCGCGCCGTCGGCGGTGACCTCGACGAGAGCCTCCGCGAGAGCCTTGGTGCCGCCGGCGAACGGCGCCATCTCGAACGCGCCCATCGGACCGTTCCAGAAGACGGTGTTGGCGTCGCGGAGCTTCTCGGCGAACAGCGCCGCCGAGTCCGGTCCGATGTCGAGACCCATCCGGTCGGCCGGGATGGCGTCGGCGGGGACGACCTCGTAGTCGGCGTCCGCCGAGAAGGAGGTCGCCGCGACGATGTCGACGGGCAGAACGAGCTCGACGCCCTTGGCCTCGGCCTCGTCGATATACCGCCGGACGGTGTCGACCTGGACCTCCTCGAGGAGGCTGTTGCCCACCTCGAAGCCGAGCGCCTTGAGGAAGGTGAAGACCATCCCCCCGCCGATGAGGAGCAGGTCGGCGGTGCCGAGCAGATTGCCGATCACCCCAAGTTTGTCGGAGACCTTCGCCCCGCCGAGCACGACCGCGTAGGGGCGCTCGGGGTTCTCGGTGAGCCGCTTGAGCACGTCGACCTCTTGCGAGACCAGCCCTCCGACGGCGCTGGGCAGGATCCGGGCGACATCGTAGACCGACGCCTGCTTGCGATGCACGACGCCGAACCCGTCGGAGACGAAGAGGTCGGCCAACGCGGCGAGCTGTTCTGCGAACGCTCGGCGCTCGGCCGCGTCCTTGCTCGTCTCGCCGGGGTTGAACCGGAGGTTCTCCAGGAGGACCACGTCGCCCGGACCGGCCCCGTTTACCGTCGCGGTGGCCGACTCCCCCACGGTGTCGGTGGCGAAGGCGACCGGGTGGTCGAGCAGCTCGTCGAGGCGCCTGGCGACCGGAGCCAGCGAGTACCTGTCCTCCGGTGCGCCCTTG
>Ga0307288_10000060_pt1 | contig 38498 bp, 51 predicted proteins | sample ER_DNA_142_FD_194469 | JGI IMG/M metagenome (GOLD analysis project Ga0307288, IMG submission 194469) | Bulk soil microbial communities from the East River watershed near Crested Butte, Colorado, United States - ER_DNA_142 | ecosystem: Environmental > Terrestrial > Soil > Floodplain | place... | reverse complement strand
CCGGCAGCACCAGCCGGCACGCTACCCCCGCCCCGCCCTCGTTCTTCATGATTAGAGTATACACCATCTGGTAGCTGTTTACCACCACTATGACGCTATTCCCCAGAGGTGGAGAAAAAGCAACCACCCCCTGGCGTCTTCGCCAGGGGGTGGTTGGGGGGCGCGGCGGGGTGGGAGAAGCGGCTAACGCCAGGACGACGAGCCGTACCCGCCGTACCCGCTCGAGCCGCTGTAGCTGGGATACGCCGGGTCGTACGACTTCGAGCCCTGCACGCCGGTGTACGGGTTGTAGTTACCCGAGGCGCTCCAGTTGTCGGAGGTGGTGCCGTTGGGGCTGGAGCGGTAGTGCGGGGCGACGTAGGTACCGTTGGAGCGGGTGTACCCGCCCACGTAGCTGTCGGCGTGGACGGCCGTCGCGCTCCCGGTGAGCGCGACCACGCCGGCGAGGGCGGCCCCCGTGAGGCCGAGGGCGAGGGTGCGGAGCGTGCGGATGATGGCGGTGTCCCTTTCTGCAGTGCGGCGGGGTCATCCCCGCCGGCACTCAGATGGTATCATTGTGCTACTGTCAGCAGTGTGAAAAAAGCACCATAGTAGGCATCTGGCATGACACCACAACCGCACCGCAACTACACTGACGCCGTGACAAGAGACGCCTTCGTGAGCGTGACCACCCGCCTGCCGCAGGACATCCACGCCCAAGCGGTCGAACTCGCCCGCGAGCAACGCAGCTCGCTGAACCGCCTGGTGGTCGTGGCCCTCGAGCGCTACATCCGGCAGACCAAGGCCCGCCAGCCGAAGAGCGACGATGGCCGCTGAGCCCGTCCCCGTCCACCTCTACCTGCGGGTGTCCTCCCCCGACCAGGACTTCGACGTCGGGCCGGACGGGCGCCCCGTCCGGGTGAAGCGGAACAAGGACGACCGCGAGCGCGACGTCAAGCGCAGCCTCGACACCCAGGAGCAGGAGGGCCGGGCCTACGCCGCGGCCCGGCCCGGCTGGTTCATCGCCGCGGTCTACCGCGAGATCTACTCCTCCCAGGCGTTCTGGGAGCGCCCCGAGCTGGCGCGCCTGCGGGACGCCGTCGTGGCCGGCGCGGTCGGCGTCGTGCTCTGCCTGAAGACGGAGCGCCTGGGGGGCACCAGCACCCAGGTGGGCGCCCTGGAGCACCTCCTCGAGCGGTACGGCGCCCGCCTGGCGTTCGTGCAGCAGGCGTTCGAAGACAACCCCATCGGGCGCATCGGCAAGACCGTGATGGTGGAGTTCAACACGCTGCGCATCGAGAGCCTGAAGGAGCAGTTCAGCCGCAACAAGCGGGCCCGCCTGGACGCGGGGCGCACCCTGCACGGCCCGAAGACGCCCTACGGCACCGTCTGGGCCGACGACGCCCACACCCACTACCGCTTCCTCCCGCCGGAGCACGGCGAGTGGCAGGTGCTCCGCTCCGCCTTCCTGGACGTCATCGCCGGGCAGGGCCAGAACGCGGTGACCAGCGCCCTCACCCGCCGGCGGGTGCCCGCCCCCATGGGCGGCGCCGTCTGGTACCAGCGCAGCCTCAGCCTGCTGCTCCGCAACCCGCTGTACTGCGGCGAGCCCAAGGGCCTGCGCTACCGCAACGACGTGGAGCAGCGCCTCGGGCGCCGGGTGCGCAAGCAGGTGCTCACCCCGGCGGGCGCCGGCCCCGACCTGCGCGCCCCCGAGGGCCGCCCGCCCGTGACCCCGGAGGAGTTCGACGCGGCGCAGGCGGCGCTGGACGCCAACGCGGCGCGGCAGGCGGCGCACCGGGGCACGCGGCGTGCGGGAGGAGCGCCCCAGAGCGACTGGCAGCTCCTCGGCGGCTACGCGGTCTGCGGGCTGTGCGGGGGCGAGCTGCGGGCCCACTACGCCCGGTGGGGCCAGCCCGACCCGGAGACGGGGCAGCGGCGGCGCACGCCCCGCTACGACTGCAAGGCCAACCGCTACGGGGAGCGGGTCTGCGCCCACCCGGTGAGCATCGGCCGGGAGGCGCTCGAGCGCGAGGTCTTCCTGGCCCTGCTCGGCGTCCTCAACCAACCGGCGGAGGTGGAGCGGCTGCTGCGGGAGTACCGCGAGGCCGGGGGCGTCTCGGAGGCCGACCGGCTCCGGGCCGGGGCGGAGCGGGAGGCCATCCGGGCCACGCTGGCCGACCTCGAGGGCGAGGCGGACAACCTCGCGGAGCAGATCGCGGTCACGCCCGCCGGCTACGGCCGCGACGTGCTCGCCCGCAAGCTGGACGAGAAGGGGCGCCACCGCGACGGCCTGCTGGCCGACCTGCGGACGGCGGAGGCCCGGCTGGCCGAGGTGGACGAGGTGCTGGCCAACGTGCGCGGGTTCGCGGCCCAGGCGGGGCAGCTGGTCGACCTGCTCGCGGCGCCGGACGCGGCGCCCCGGCTCTTCCGCCAGGCGGTGGCCCTGTTCCGGCCCCGGGCGGTGGTGCACCCGGCGAACCGGGCCGACCCGGACCGGCCCTGGCTGGGGACGGGCGACCGGGTGGAGGTGGGGTTCCCGCCGGCGGTGCCGGAGGCGGTGCGCGCCCTGCTGGCCGCCGTGGGCACGAGCGGACACGACCAGGTCTGGTCGTTCCCACTGGCGCGTACGTCCGTCCCGCCCGCCGTCTACCTGGCGGTGGCCCCCGGCGGCGGGCTTCTCCTGCACGCCGCTTAGCCCACCGTGCGGGGCTCGACCAGCACCACGAGCGGGACGTAGAGGTTCATCCCCGGCGGGCCGGGCACCCGCCGGAGCGCCTCGCTCACCCGCTCGCCGGGCTCCCCCTCCGGTAGCGCTTCGGTAACGAGGGCCCCGCCGGGGCGGGCGTCGTTGGCGGCCCAGATCCCGCGCAGGAGGCTCTCCACCAGCCGCTCCAGCGTCAGGGCCGCCGGCACGTCGGCCGCGTACCGGCCGCCCCCGCGCCCCGCCGGGCCGCGGGTGGACCCGGCGCCCAGCATGGCCCCGGGACTGCCGTAGCCGAACGTGAGGGCCAGGGCGCAGGCCACCTCCACGTCCGGCTTCGGCGTCTCGCCCCGCTCGAGCTTGGCCAGCGTGGTCAGCGGCACCCCGCTCTTGCGGGAGAGCGTCCGCACCGACCAGCCCTCCGCCTCCCGCAACCGGGTGAGCGCCTTGCCGAATACCACCCCGTCCACCCGCAGCCGCCGCTGCGCCCGCTCGTACGGCGACGGCCCGTCCTCGCCCCCGTCCCCGTGCCCGTTGCCGTCCTCCTCCGCCGGCGGCTCGGGCCCCGGCAGCGTGCGCTCCGTCTCGGTCATGAGCAGCATCCCTTCTCCCTCACCGGCCCGCCCGTGCCATTCTGGCATACCACGAATTGTGCTGAAATACAAGCAGGCCAGAGAACAGCAACGGGCGGCGGTACAAAAAAGCGCGCTATCTCTGGCGAAACGGTCTTGACGCACGCTGCAAGGCGGCTGTACCGTTCCGGCACATTCTCAAGAACGGCTCAAGATTGTGCCGACGGCCGGGGTGACGGGGCCCCGGAGCGCGGGGGGGAAGCGCGCATGACGATGGCGGTAACGGTCCGGGGCGAGGGGCCCCCGGTGGCGATGGGCACGGCGGCGGCGGACCTGGAGGACAGACCGGCGCTGCGGGCCTGGGTGGCGGCGCACGAGCGGGAGGGCCGGCGCATGGCGATCCCGACCGACGCGCTGTACGCCCAGTGGCTGGGCGTCGATGCGGGCGCCTGGTCGAAGTGGAAACGGGGGCTGGTGCCGGTGCCCCCCAAGCAGGGGCGCCGGATGGTGGCGCTGTTCGACCACGACGCGCGGTGGGAGGGGCTCTGGCTGCGGCTCCTCGCGGAGCAGGACCGGCGGGAGCTGCGGCGGGCGCGGGAGGCCCGCCCGCCCGAGAACTGAGCGGCTCGCCCCCGGCGGTGACCCGCCGGTGCCGGTGAGCCCTGCCTGCCGAACGAAACGACCACGACACACCCAGGGAGGGGTGGGGGATGGCTACTGCATTGCTCGCGGCCCACGCGCCGCCCACGACCGCGCCGACCGACGTCCGCCTGCTGGTGGTGGAGTTCCTGGACGCCTCGGGCGTCGTCGCCGAGCCCGGGGACGCCGGGAGCGGGGAGGTGCCCTGCGCCCGGGGCTGGTGCGGGGGCGGCTGGACGGTGGCCTTCCCCGCCGACGTGCTGGTGCGCGACCTGGGCGTGAGCAAGGCGGCGCAGATGCGCAACGGCTGGTTCCTGGTGCGAGGCCGGCAGCTCAACGGCTGGTTCGTGGTGGAGCGGGTGCTGCGCCGGGCGCCCATCACGGCCCCGGACGGCGCGGTGCTCGTCAGCTCCTGGCCCACCGGCGCCAGCGCCCCGGCCCGGCGGTGGGTGCGCGATCTCCCGGACGAGGGGGAGGCGCCATGAACGCTGCGGTGTTCGCCCTCCTGTTCCAGCGGGCGCAGCGGCGCATCCAGGACGCGCTCGACCACTACCACATCGGGGACGCCACCTGGCAGGGGGGACTGCCGGTCGACTGGCAGCACGTCGCCCGGCGCATGGTCGAGGCGCTCCAGGAGGAGGACGCGCCGTGAACGTGAGCGGCGTCGTCTTCTGGATCGTGGTGGCCGCTGCCGTCGCGTGCGGCGTCATCGTGATCGGGCTCATCGGGGTCGTCCTCGCGGCCGGCCAGGACCTGCCGACCGAGGAGCGCGACGACCTGGGGCGCTGGCGCTGATGCCGGCGAAGCAGCACCTCACGCCGGAGGACGCCCTTGCACGGACAGAGCGGCGGCGGGAGCAGTCGCGGTTGGCGATGGCCCGGCTCCGGGCCGAACGGAAAGCCGTTAGCTCACCCGTTAGCCAACCGGTGTTAGCTAACGCAACCGTGTTAGCTAACCCCCGACCACTTCCCGCACGCACGCACGAGCACGCGGACGCCCGCAGCCCGGAACTCTCTTCTTCGAAGAGAGAAGAGAGTTACCCACTGTCTACGACAGTGGGAGGGGGTGCGGGGGAACCCGGGGAGCCCGAAGACGTGCTGGCGGAGCTGCTCGAGGTGGTGGCGCCGTTCGCCGTCCGCGGGAAGACGCCCAGTCGGCGCTACCTTGAGGTGTTGCGTTCGGAGTGCCCCCACGTCTCCGTCGGCGCCTTCCACGCGGCGGTGCTGGAGGCGGCGGACTGGCTGCTGCGGCCGGAGAACGGCGCGCGCCCGTGCAGCAGCGCCTTCGTCGGCAACTGGGTGCGCAAGCGGGAGCGGGACGCCGCGGCCGGTGCGCCTCAGCCGGCGAAGCACCCGCTGCTGGAGGGCGGCGTGCGCAGCGCGGTCGGGCGCGTCCTGGAGTACTCGCTCGAGCATCCCCCGGAGGTGCCCTCCACATGGCGACGCTGACGGGGCAGCAGCTCCTGCTCTGGGCGGTGGGCAAGCTGTCGCTGGAGTTCCCGGCGTCCTTCGCGGACAAGACGGCCATCGCCGCCCGGCAGACGGCCTGGCGCGAGCTGATCGAGGCCCATGCCTGGGTGACGGAGGACGTGTTCCGGCGGGCGGTGCACGAGGTGCGCTGGAAGCACCCCGGGCCGTTCCTGCCCCCCTCGGCCGTCTTCCTCGATTACTGCCAGGCGGCGGCGGACGAGCTGGAGCGGGAGGCGCGCAGCCGGCACCGCCGGCTGCCCCCGCCGGCGCCGCCCACGGACGACGAGCGGCGGGCGGCGGAGGACAAGGTGGAGGCGGCCAAGCTCAAGGCCCGGCTCTCCCTGCCGGAGAAGCTGCGGGCACGGAGGAAGCGGTGATGAGCGACGCGATGGAGTGGCACCAGGTGTACGGCCGGCCGACCCTCTTCGCCGGCGGCATCGCGGTCGGGGACGTCTACAAGAGCCTCGGCGCGGACGGCCGGATCTGGCGCGTCCGGCTCTGGCGGGAGAACCGCCTGCAGGGCGGGGACGAGAAGCTGATCCTCGCCTCGGCCGGGGAGGACACCGCGAAGCAGGTGCTTGAGGGGATGTACGGGCGCGCCCGGCGGGACGCCGGGGAATGAGCCCCCAGACGGCGCCGCCGCCGGCGGGCACCGGCGGCGGCCCGATCACGCGCAGGAGGCACCGATGACCGAACCGATTGTAGGGCACCGCGTCACCGTCGAGGAAGCCGGCACCGTCGTCGCGTTCGACCCCGTCGCCTCGCCGCCCCGGGAGCGCGACGTCCCGCGGGCGGCGCCCCCGCCCGCCGCGGCGCCGCCGAAGCGGACGTACAACGTGGCCCCCCTGCTGGCGCGGCGCGCGGCGAACCGGGCGCGCCAGGAGCGCGACCTGGCCGAGGCCCTCGCCCGCCGGCCGCGGTTGTTGGTGGAGCGCATCGAGACCGCCATCGCGGCGCACCCCCGCTGCACCTCCTACGACATCGCGGCAGCGACGGGGATCATCCAGGGGACCGTCTCCGCCCGCCTGACCATCCTGTGCCGCACGGGGCGGGTCACCCGAACGGCGGCGAAACCCTACCGCTACAGCATCGCCGCGGGGGTGACCCCATGACCATCCGCTGGCAGCGGGAGCCGGACGGGCTGCGCATCGTGCGCGTCGAGACGGTGGCCGACCTGACCGAGCTGCACCGGCAGGCGGCGGCCGTGCAGCGCCAGGCCTACGACTTCAAGGTGCGGGCGCAGGCCCTCAAGGAAGGGCTGCTGGCGGACAACGCCCGCCGGGTGGCGGCCGAGCTGCGCCCCGGCCACCGGCCCGGGGAGCCCCCGCCCCCGCGGGTGAGCACCGACCTGCTCCTCCGAGCGCGGCGGAAGGCGAAGCTCTCCCAGCGCGACCTGGCCGCGGCGCTGGGGCTGTCCCGCTCGACCGTCGCCGAGGCCGAGCGGGGCCGGAACCTCCCGCACCCCTACCTGGCCCGCTGGGCGCACGACGTCCTGCTCGCGCCCGCAGCGGACGACGACGACGAGGAGGTGAGCGCATGAGGTGGCGCGCCTGGACCAACTGGCTGTGGGGCTTCGCCGCGGGCTGCGTGCTCGCCAGCTACGTGATGCTGAGCTGCAGCGACGGCAACGCCCAGTCCGAGGAGGTGGTTTACGCCCTCGAGCACGCCGCCGCCGAGCAGGGGGTGAGCGTCGGGTGCCTCTACCGCATCGCCTACCGGGAGAGCCGCTACCAGCCGTGGGCGACCAACCGGAGCAGCGGGGCGGCCGGGCTGATGCAGTACCTCCCGTCGACCTGGCGGACGCTCTCCCGCTGGGCGGGCTACGAGGGCGCCTCGCCGTACGACCCGTGGGCGGCGGCGCACGTGGCGGCCTTCACCATCGCGCACCCCTGGACGGGCGGACTCCGCCATTGGCAGTGGTGCTGATGCCCACCGGGGACGTGCACGCCGAACACGCCCCGGACGCCTGCTGCGAGCTGGGGCGCATCGACAACCACCACCCCCTGCCCACCAACCTGCGCCTGTACGTCGACCCCTACGGGTTCACCTACCGCTTGTGCGAGCGGCACTACCTCGCCCTCATCACGGGGCTCCTGCACGCCGAGGGCTCCCGGCGGCAGACCCGCCCGATGGGCCGCGCGTGGTCGGGCCGCGGGACGCGCCCCAAGCGGGAGCGGCGATGACGCTGCTGCTTCCCGGCCGCTCCGTGCGCTGCCCCCGCTGCCTCCTCAGCGGCGTGGTCGTCCACGAGCGGGAGTGGCGCGACGGCCCCTTCTGGCGCCGCAGCGTCTGGGTGGACGAGCCCCTCCGGTGCACGGAACGGTGTACGCTGAGCGGTGACGCCGTGGTCAGGTTGCTGCTCGCCGTCGAAGCCCAACCCGCGTACCAGCTGCCCCTGCTGCCCGAGGAGGGGGAGGTGGCCGCGTGACCGCCGCCGCGCCCGCCGACCCCGCCACCTGGTTGCTCGCGCAGGTAAGCGAGGCCGACCTGCAGGCGTTCGTCCGCCGGACGGCCCGCTTGCTGGGCTGGCGCGTCCACCACGAGAAGTACAGTATCGGGTCGGACAGCGGCTACCCCGACCTGACGCTGCTGCACCCGGGCCAGGGGCGCACCGTCTGGATGGAGCTGAAGCGGGAGGGGAAGTGGCCCACCCGCCGCCGCAAGGTGAACGGGCGCTGGCGGGACGGGCAGGACGGCTGGCTCCTCGACCTCCTCGAGGCCGGCAACGAGGCCTACCTCGTCTGGCCCTCCGACCGGCAGGACGTGGCCGAGCTGCTGCAGTTTGGGCCACGGGAGGACCTGCCGTGCTTGGGGCGGCTGCGGACGTTCCTGCGCGAGGGGTTGGTCGGTGATGCCTGAGAACAGGGGGCCATCAGGTCGCTTCCTCCCCGGCCGGCCGTCGCCCAACCCCGGGGGTCGCCCCAAGGGCCTGGCCGCGCTGGTGCGGGAGGAGACCCGAGAGGGCGCCGAGCTGGTGGCGTACATGCTGAACGTCCTGCGCCACCCCAAGCAGCCCACCGCCCTGCGCATGGCCGCCGCGCAGTGGCTGGCCGACCGCGGGTTCGGCAAGGCCGTCGCCGTGCTCGAGGCGGACATCACCGTCGACGCCCAGGTGACCCACCGGGAGCTGCTCCGCGCCCACGTCGAGGAGGCCGACGTCGAGCGCCTCACCCGCGCCCTGCTGGGGGCCGACGATGGGTAGCCAGGCCGCCCCTCGCTGGGCGCGGCGGCGGGCGCTGAACGGCGCCCGCGTGGCGCTCTGGCACGTCGTCCGCCCCGGCTTCCCCGGCGATGACCGCGATCTCGCAGCGTGCACCTGGCGGGCGGATGTGCCCCCCTGGGAGCGGGGCACCGCCCTGGAGTGGCGCGAGCGGTTCCCGGAGGGGGCGCGCTTCGTCTGCGACTACTGCGCCGGGTATGCCGACGGCTGGTGCTTGGGGACGCTGGACGCTGAGCAGGGGGCCGACGAGGGCGGGCACTAGCGTGGCCGGGGCGTTACCTGCCGACCGGCATGCGCGGTGGGTCCATGGCGCGTTCGACGGAGGCGGGGGGCACTGGGCGTGGCCTCCGGTCGAGCGCGTGCTGCTGGAGCGGCTGAGCGCGCGGACGGCGAACACCCTCGCCCGTGGGGGGTACTTCAGCGCGGCGGAGGTCACGACGACCCCGGACGCGGTCCTCAGGGCGACGCGGGGCCTCGGGGCAGGGGGGATGGCCGAGATCCGTCGGCACTTCCCGTATCGTCCTGCCTGGAGGGGAGGGGAGCCGGCGGCCGGCGCCGCGCTCCGCGGGAAGCACCCCTGGTGGCTGTTGCCGTGACCACCCCCCGGGGCGGCTGGAACCGGGCGGCCCCCGCCGGTGCGGTGCGCTGCACCTGCCCCACCCGGCGCCGCCTGTGGGCCACCCTCGATCCCGAGGCGGCCCGCCCCTGTTGCGCCCTGCCCTGCTGCACGGCGGCGCAGGCCGTCATCACCGCCACCCGGGAGCAGGTGCTGGCCCTGCGGGCGCGCCTCGAGCGGGAGGCCTTCGCCTGCCCGCGCTGCGGCCACCTCATCGCCTCCCACCAGCGCAACTTCGAGTGCCTCGACCCCGTCACCCGGGCCGCCCGGGCCATCCGGGAGCGCCGCCGGCAGCGGGCGACTACCCGAAGCGCAGCCGCTGCGGCGGCCCGCCGGCCGTCACCTGCCCCGCGGTGAGCGTCTCCGCCCCGTAGAGGCACATGGCCGCCGCCCCCGAGAGGGCGTCGCAGAGGTCATCGTGGGCGCCCACGGGCAGCGCCAGGCACTCCCGGATCAGTGCCTCCATCTCGGGCACGTCGCGGTCGACGCACAGCAGCCCCGCTTCGCCCTTGGCCGCCGCCGGCCGGGCGCGGGTCACCTTGTCCACCACGCTGGGGATGGCCCGCACGGTGGTCGCCAGCCGGCCGTTGGTGCGGTACACCAGCTCCTGCACCAGCGCGCCGGTGGCCGCCTGCTTGTAGGCCGCCTGCTCCACCCCCACCACGTGGGGGCGCACCGCCAGCAGGTGCTCGGCCAGGGCCTCCGCCAGCCCGTCTTCGTCCACCCGCCGGCGCCACGCCCCCAGCACGTACAGGCAGCGCGCCGGGTCGCTCGGGTGGTAGGCGCACGTGACGGCAGCCGTCCAGTCCGCGGTCTGCTTCTCGCTCCACGCCGTGTCGATGTAGGTGCAGCGGACGCACTCCTCGAGGAAGGGCGTCCCCCGCGCGGTGAGCTGCTGCGTGTGCGGGGGCAGATCGCGGAACCACCCGGCGGCGCGCCACACCGCGCCCCCCATGAGCAAGGGGTTGCCCTGGTGGATCAGCTCGAACTGCGCCGTCCCCAGCCGCTGGCGCTCCGCCTGCACCCAGGCCAGCGGGTACCGCCCCGGCCACAGCGCGGCGCGCCCCTCCCCGTCCCGCTCGTCCCCCGCGTAGTCCTCCGAGAGCTGGGGCCACACCTCCACGCGCCACCCCTGGGCGATGAGGTGGGCGGCCACGTCCGCCTCGCCCCACCGGGTCATGATGGCGACGGCGCTGCCCCCGGGGTGCAGCCGGGTCAGCAGGGTCAGGTCGAGGTAGCGCCGGGTGCGGCGCATCTCCGCCTCGCTCTGGGCCGTCTCCTGGGTCACCGGGTCGTCGAGCAGCAGCAGGTGGCACCGGGAGCCGATGACGCTCGAGCCCAGCCCGGCCACCCGGTAGCTGGGGTCTTTGGTCTCCGGCGGGACGCCCTTGAGGTACAGCCCGTCGCTGCTCCACCCCCGCGCCGGGTCCGGCCGGCACGCCCCGTCCGGGAACACCGCGCCGTGCGCCTCGTTCTGGCGCAGGGCCAGGTCGATCACCCCGCCGAACTCGCTGGCCATCACGTCGCTGCTGGTGGTGGCCAACACCGCCCGGTCGGGGTGGTTGCCCAGATACCACAGGGGCAGCACCTGGCTGGTGTACGTGCTCTTCGCCGTCCCCGGCGGCGCGATGAGCAGCAGCCGCCCCCCGGGCGTCTCCACCGTCTCTCTGAGCGCCGCCAGCCAGCGCCGGTGGTGCGGCGCCGGGCGCAGTCCGTGCGCCACAAGGGCGTAGCAAGCGGGGTCGCGGCGCGCCAACTCGAGCGCGACCGCTTCCCACGAGGGCGCCTCGGCGGCCACCGTCACGGCCATGCGTACCCTGTAGCCGGTAAAATAGAGGCGCAGGCGGCGAGGTGCGTCAACACCCCGCCGCCCACTTCACCACAGGAGGACCAGCTCCCATGGCGCCGCCTAAGTTTACCCTCGGCCCCTGCGTGATCCCCCTCACCCGAGGGAAGTACGCCCTGGTCGACGCGGCCGATTACCGCCGGCTGTTGGCGCATCGGTGGTACTTCCAGGGGAGCGGGTACGCCGCGCGGCGCATTACGCGGGCGGTCGCCCCGGGCGTCGTGCGCCAATGGGTCGTCTACATGCACCGCGAGGTTCTGGGCTTGCCTGAGCAGCCCCTGCGCGTCTGGCGCCGCGGCGACCTCGTGGTTGACCACATCAACCGCGACAAGCTGGACAACCGGCGCAGCAACCTGCGACTGGTGAGCCACCCCACCAACATGCGGAACCAGGACGCGCGAGGCAGAAGTGGGTTCGTTGGGGTGCGACAGACCCCGAACGGTCGCTGGATTGCTCGCGTCCACGTCATGTACAAGCAGGTCCATATCGGCCGCTTCGACACCCTTGAGGAGGCGGTTGAAGCACGGCGGCAGTACATGGAGATGCTCGGGGAGTAACGCCTCCGGACGCCGCCGGGCCAGCTCGAGCGCGACGGCGTCCCAGGACGCGGCGGGCAGCGGCGGCGCAGCGGTGGTCATCGCGTCATCCTGTAAAGCAATCGCCGCTCGATTGTCAAACAATGTGGCGTATGATGGGGGCCACATGGCCCAACGCAAGCGCCCGGACGACGAGCGCGTCCGCGGCCGCGGCAAGTCCTACGTGCCCGCCGCGGAGGGCTACGTCACCGACGTCGCCCAGCAGCTGCTCAGCGACTTCGCGCTGCGGGACAAGAACCTCCAGGCCACGGAGCGGGTGCTCTTCGGGCGCTACGACGTCAAGGTGCCCAAGGCGTACGAGGAGAGCACCATCGTCACCAAGGCGCCCCTGGCGCTGGACATGGTGAACTCCATCACCGCGGCCCTGACGGTGAACGCGCCGGAGGTCAACTTCGAGCCGGTCGCCAGCGGGAGCGAGGCGCAGAACAACGCCGAGCTCAGAGAGAAATTCTTCTCGGCGTCGTGGACGCGCCAGGAGCAGGAGGCGGGCCGGCAGCTCTTCCGCAGCTACATGTGGTCGCTGGTCGCTTACGGCGAAGCGATCATGAAGACCGTCGAACGGAGTCAATCCGCGTGGCGTGCGTATTCCCGCACGGTGCGCGACCTCGACCGGCGGATGCGTGACCCGGAGGACGCCGAGTACGGCGAGTACGCCGACGGGCGGGGCAAGGCCCACCAGCGGGAGCAGGCGTACGACCAGCTGACCGACGAGGCCAAGCGGGCCGCGGCCTACCCCATCAAGTCGACGGACATCCCCCCCAGCACCTTCTACCACTGGGCCTCCGAGGCCGGCGGGATGACCCTGGCGGCGGAGATCAAGTCCATCCCCTACCTCGAGGCGCTCACCCGCTTCGGCGCCGGGCTGGGCTCCGGGGGCCGCGTCGTCCCCGAGGAGCACCTGGGCCTGCCCCGCTCCCAGTGGGGCCAGGTCATGTCCGGCGTCGCCAGCCTCGATCTGGTGGAGCTGTGGGACTGGCAGGACGTGCACTACTCGCTGGTGGGGCCGGGGCAGGGCGCCTCCCGCGGCGGGGCCGCGCTGGGGAAGGGCACCATCGTCAAGAGCGTGCGCCACCACTACGGGGTCGCGGAGACGCGCACCCTGCGGGGCCCCTACTTCCGGGCCGGGGGCATCACCACCGGGCAGCGCGAGCCCGAGCTGATGTCCCTGGGCGTCCTCTTCGGCTACCTGAACCTGTTCCAGCTCTACGACCAGCTGCTCACGCTCACCTCGAACGCGGCGTTCATGACGGGCTTCCCCTCCTGGAAGCGCAACGCCCCGCCGGGGGCCAACATGGTGAGCGCCATCGGCGCCGCGGCCGGCCCGGGCGTGGCCCCCTTCGGCATCGACGGCGGGGAGCGGGACGCCCAGCGCCCGGTGCAGGTGGTGCCCGGCGAGGTGCTGCCCTTCGACGTGTCCCCCATCGAGCCGCCCCGCACCGGGATCGACCTCCAGCAGGCCAAGGAGGACACGGTCAACATCTTCAAGCGCATCCTGCCCGACGCGCTCGCCGGCGCCGACACCGGGGCCAGCGGCTACGCCCTCAACCAGAGCGCCTACCTGGGGAGCCTGCGCTACTCGCCCCTGCTGGGGAACGCCCAGTTCGCCCTGAGCGAGCGGGTGGGCTTCGAGAGCTACCTGATCGACGAGTGCATCGGGGAGAAGGTGTACTGCTGGGGCAACCTGCCCACGGTGTCCCCCCGCCGCGGGTACAACCCCGGCGTCCGGGGCGCGCGGGAGGGCTGGCTGGCGGTGGGCCCCGACGAGCTGAAGGGGGTGCACCGCTACCGGGTGGCCCTGGACGCGGAGGTGCCCTCCAACCGCGTGCTCGAGGTGCGCACCCAGGTCGAGATGCTGCAGGCGGGGCTCACCTCCCGGACGCAGGCCATGGAGGAGCTGGGGCAGGACCCCGGCGCCGTCGAGCGGCAGCTCCTGGTGGAGAACCTCAAGCGGAGCCCGGAGATCCAGAAGCGCCTGACCGACCGCATCTTCCAGCTCCTGGGCATCCAGCAGGCCCAGGCCATGGAAGAGCTGGGCGGCGCCCCCGGTCCGCCGGGGCCGCCCGGGATGCCCCCGGGTGCCCCCCCAGGGATGGCGCCCGGGATGCCCGGGCCGGGGGGGCTGCAGCTCGGCGCGCCGGACGCCATGGCCCCCGGCCAAGGCATGCCCTTCGCGCCGCCCCCACCGGGCAGCGTCGGCGGCGCCGGCAGCACCGGGCCGAACATGGCGCCCGGGGGCCTGCCGAGCAACCCCGGCGGGGGACCGAACGTGCAGGGGCCGCCGCCGAACATGCGGCCCCTCCCGGGCCAGCAGATGGGCACCTAGGTGGCCGCCCCCGAGTCCCCCGCCAACGGTGTCCCGTCCGAGCCCGTGGGGCTGCCCGAGGGGATGCCCGGGCCGCTGGGAGAGGACGCGCCGGCGGCTGCACAAGAGGTGCTGGGCGGCCCCCCGGCGACCATCGGCCGGGCGCGCTCGAGCGGCAACCGCCGGCGCACGGGGGCGTGGCCGGGCGGCGGCGCGCCCCGGGTCGCGCCCAACAGCCTGGAGAGCGTGGCGGACGACGTCACCCACTGGGTCGAGAGCACGGCGCAGGACGTGGCCGGGGCCATGATGGACGGGGTGTACGCGCCCTTCTCGGCCCGGGTGTCGCCCCAGGAGCAGGCCCGCTACTACGGCGAGACCCTGTTCACCCCGCAGGGCCAGGTCGACCCCAAGCAGTGGTGGGCCGAGTACCAGCGCCTCGGGCCGGAGGGGCTGGCCACGGCCATCAACGGCGGGGCCGCCTGGCGCCGCCAGCACGGGCTGCCGGTGGCGCTGCCGGTGTCCCGCTTCCAGGAGACGCCCGTGGGCCCCACGCCCGGCGGCGTCGTCGACACCACGCCCGCCGGCGGCTGGCCGGCGCTCACCCCGCAGGGACAGCCGGGCCCGGGCGCGTTGGTGCCGCCCGGGACGCAGGAAGAGGAGTAGGCCATGCCCGCACCCGGCGCCACCCCCGTCACGGACTACGACGCGCTCGACCTGGGGCGCGACGCCCAGGGGCGCTGGCTCATCGGCACGCGCTACAGCGACGGCAGCTACGTCGTCTGGGACGCGAACACGGAGCAGGAGGTCGCCTACATCAACCCCGGGCGCCCCGACCCCGCCGACCTGGGGGGCGGGCGCGCCGCCGTCATCAACCCCGACGGCAGCCTCACCGCCTTCGACATCGCCAACCCGCCGCCCCAGCTCCAGGGCGCGCCCCCGGCCGCGGGCCCGGCGGCGCCCGGTGCGCCGGTGAACCCCCGCGCGCCGACCGGCCCGGTGGGCACGGGGCGCCCGGGCGAGGACTTCAACTACGGCCCCACCCGCCCCGGGACGGGGCGCTACCCCGGCGCCATGCCCGGGCAGACCGTCCCGGGGCGGCCGACGGACGTCCCGTTCGGCTCGACGGTGGCCCCGTCGACCTGGAACGCGGCCGACCCCACCCAGGGGCGCGGCGCCGGCTGGGGCACCATCGGCGCCGGCACGGAGGGCCAGCCCTACGGCTGGGGCGTGCCCGGCTTCAACCAGGCCCCCATCAAGATCAACGAGGCCGACCTCCCCTACCTCTTCGACCCCAAGCTGGCCCCGGGCTACATCCCGGGGAGCGGCACCTACAACCAGTTCGCTCTGAACACCCAGGACCAGACGCCCCGGTTCCCCGGCGCGCCGCAGGGGCTGTTCCAGAAGATCGGGAACGAGGTCGTCAACAGCCGGTACGGGCTGGGGGGCACGGGCGACCCGACCACGGGCGCCGAGGTGCAGACCCCGCAGCGGTGGATCACCGGGAAGGCCACCGACGGCACGCAGGCCCTGCAGGGCGACGCGCGGTGGCGCCGGGAGCACGGGCTGGGCGGGGGCGGCGGGGGCTTCGACCCGGCCCTGGCCGCGGCGGCGCCCCCCTACGCCTACGCGCCGACGGGCGGCGGTGGGGGCGGGATGGGCGGCGGCTTCTTCGGGTCGACGGTGACGTCCAACTGGGGGCAGACCCCGGAGACGGCGGGCAAGGACTACCTCGCCACCCTCTTCCTGCGCTCGGACACGCCCACCGGCATCGGCACCCCCGCCTGGTCGGCGCCGCCGGCCATGTGGCAGGGGCTGCTCGACGAGATCCGCGCCGGGCGCATCTTCGTCCAGGACCCGCAGGCGTGGCAGATGATCCAGGAGAAGACGGGGCTCACCCAGCAGCAGATCGGCGGGGCCGCCCTGGGCGGGCGGAACGTCCAGCCGGGCGGGGCGCCGGGGACGGGCAGCAGCACCGAGGACGCCATCGCCAACAAGAACGCGGCGGACGCCGCCGACCGGGCCGCCTACTGGGCGTACCAGCAGGCCCTTCTGCGCCAGGGGGACACCCGCATCGCGTTGGAAGAGGCCCGCGACGCCTGGAGCAAGGCGTACCAGACGGCGGGCCTCACCGGGCAGTTCGGCGGGGCGGACACGCAGTCGATGCAGCAGCAGCGGTTTGCCCAAGGGGTCAGCGAGGCGGGGCTGACGGGGATGTACAACGGCCAGAAGACGCAGCAGGCCATCGCCCAGGAGAACGCCCAGGCGCAGTACCTGCTCAGCCTCCAGGCCAGCATGAAGGGGCCCCGCGACTACGCGCGCTACCAGTCCACCTTCGGGGCCACCCCCCAGGGGCTGCAGGACGTGCTGGCGGCCTACCAGGGGCGCTACCAGCTGCCGACCGGGCAGGGGGCCCAGGGGCAGGCGCAGGGCGGCCGGGCCAGCGCCGCCGGGTTGGCCGGGGACATCCTCTCCGGCACCTACGGGCAGGACCCCGCCGCGCAGCAGACGCTGGGCAACCCGCGCCAGGCCGACCTCTCCAACTGGGCCCGGATGCAGCCCTCCCAGCGGGAGATGATCCTCGGCCAGTACGAGGACCAGGGCTGGGACGCCAACGACGTCGAGAACCTGATGAAGGGCGCCGCTCCCCGCGCGGCCGGGGCCTCGAGCGCGTCCTACAACTTCTTCCAGCGGTAAGGGAGCGCCAGCGAGGGCACCATGGACGGCGCGTTACCGCCCGTAGACGCCGGGAGCTGGCTCGACTTCCAGCGCCGCCGGGCCGAGCAGGTCGCCCGGCAGCGCATCGCCGCGGCCGGGGCCACCGCGGGGGACTGGATCGGCCGGGCCACCTCCGCCCTCGACGGGTTGGTGCCGGACCTCCCGCCTCCACCGCCGCCGCCCGCCCCGCCGCCCCTGCCGGCCCCCTCCCCGCTCGAGGGGGTGGGGGACTGGGCGCAGGGGGCCCTGGCGCGCATCGGGCAGATCGGCAGCGACGTGGCCGGGGCCATCCCCAGCGCCGCCGGGCTGCAGGACTTCTCCGACCGGCAGGCGGCGAACTTGAACGCCACCGCCGACCGCTACGCCGCCGAGCGCCCCGACCTGCCCATGCCCCTGGGCGTGCTGGCCGGCGCCGGGGGTGAGGCGTGGCAGGGCCTCGGGCGGGTACAGAACAAGACCGGGCAGGCCGTCCAGGCGATGACCGGGTTCGGCCCGCAGGGGGCCGACCTGCCGGCCCAGGCCGCGGGCGCCTTCCAGGTGGGCACGACCCCCTTCACGGCGCCGGGGGAGGTGGCGAGCGAGCTGGCCGGGGCGGCCGGCGGGCTCCCGGAGACGCAGGCCGCGGCGCAGGGCGTCATGTCGACGGTGGGGCCGGGGGGCACCATCGGCTCCATCGAGGGCGGGTTGGCGGCGAACGCCCCCAGCTGGCTGCGCGCCGCTCCCGCCGCCCTCGCCCCCGCCGGCGCGGCCCTCGGGATCGGCACCGGGATCGCGGCCGGCGCCCCACCGGCGGGGGTGGTCACCCGGGGCTTCGAGGGCGCCAACATGGGCGCGGGCGTGGGGGAGCTGGCCACGGCCGCCCCCCAGGTGCTGAGCGGCGTGGGCGACGTCCTGGGGCGCGTCCCGTACCGCTTCGGGCAGGCGGCGGCGGCGGAAGCGGACGAGGCCGGCGGGCTGGGCATCCGCAGCGGGCAACGCTTCCGCATGCCCCGGCTCACGCCGGAGCAGCAGGCGCAGCGCGCCGTGGACGGCGAGGCCGAGCAGCGGGTGTTCGACGCCATCCAGCGGCTCTGGCGCCGCGGGGCCGACGGCGAGGCCGCGGCCGACGACCTGCGCCTGCTGGCCGTGGGCAAGGGCGCGGAGGGCGAGCGGGCGGCGCGGGAGTACCTCGCCGCCAAGGGGCTGGAGGACGTGCTGCCCGCCGGGGTCGTGCCCGAGGGCGCCGCTGCCGGCGACGGCCTCCTCGGGGCGGCCACGCGCGCCACCGACCCCTTCCTGGCCCGGGGGGCGCAGACGACCGGGGAGCGGGCCTTCGACCTGGCGGCGGGCACGGCCGGGGGCGTGGCCGCCGCCGCGACGGCGGACGAGGACGCCACGTGGCAGGAGCGGGCCGGGCGCTTCGCCCTGGGGTCGGCCGCGGGCGCCCTGGGCGGGGCCAACCTGCGCCAGCTGGGGCGGGTCGCCTCCGGCACCTTGGCGGACGACGTGCTGGGGGCCGCCGCCGGGGCCGCGGGCCGGGGGGCGCCGCCGGGACGGGGCCGGATCACCCTCGGGGACATCCCCGAGCTGATGGGGGCGATCCCGCTGGCGGCGCCGACGTCGCAGCTCGCCAACTTCACCTCCGGGATGGCCCGGACGGTGGAGCGCGTTGCGGGCGTGGCGTTCGAGGGGCGCCCCATCGACGCCCTCGTCGACCTCGGCGGGATGGTGCGCTCCCTCCCCGGGGCGGGCCGCAAGGTGCGCGAGGCGTTCGGCGCCGGCCCCACCCAGTTCAACCCCGGGATGACCGGCGCCCAGACCAGCGGCGACCTGCTCTCCCGGGGCGGGCTGGCCCCCACCGTCCTCACCGCCGGCACCCGCGCCAACGCCGCCCTGGACGAGTTCTGGCGCACGGTCAACGAGGCCGGCGCCGGCGCCCGGGCCGCCCGCCACCGGCTGGGGGCCGCCGACACGGCCCGGATGACCCAGTCCGCCGGCGACTTCGCCACCTGGGGCGGGCCCAACTCGGCGGTGGCCAAGAAGCTGACCGAGCTGAAGGGGGCCATCCGCGACCCGAACGCCAGCCTGCTGGATAAGGGCGTCGCCGCGGCCGTGACCAGCATGGCCCCCTACGTGCTGATGCCCGAACGGCTGCTGCGGGCCACCATCGGCTCCTTGGTGCCGGCGGAGGCGGGGGTCGGCCTCGTGCGCGCGCTCAAGCGGGGCGACACGGCCGCGGCGCGGGAGTTCGCCGGGCGGGCCGCGGCCGGGATGGCGGCGACCACGGCCCTGACCATCGCCTACTTCAACGGCGGCGTCACCGGCGACCCGCCGGCCGACCCCAACGAGCGCCGGCGCCGGGAGGCCCAGGGCGAGCAGTGGAACACGGTCGCGACGCCGACCGGGCAGCGCATCCCCAGCCGCTACCTGGGCTCCTTGGGGATGCAGGCCAGCGCCATCGCCACCACGCTGGACGCCGCGCGCAAGGCGCAGGCGGAGGGGGGCGACCCCGGCGCGGTGCTCGAGAACGGCTACAACGCGGCCTGGCGGTGGGGGCTGAAGGCCAGCTACCTGTCTGACATGGTCGACTTCGTCGACGCCGTCAACGGCCCCCAGGGCGCGGCGGGGGCCACCCGGTCGCTCCTGGCCGGCCAGCCCTCGCGCTTCACCGGGCCCCTCACCACCATCATCGGCGCCGCCGACCCCTACGAGCGCCAGGCGGAGACGTTCCCCGAGCAGGTGGCGAGCCGCACCGGGCTGCGGGCGCTGGTGCCCACCCGCATCGACCCGGTGACGGGGGAGGACCAGCGCCGGGAAGGGACCGGCCTCTCCCGGTACTGGGGCGAGCGGGGTGACGTGCAGACCGACGAGGGCCTCGAGCTGGCCCGCCTCGGCCTCCAACCCCGCGTGCTGGGGCGCACCGAGGCGTACGAGGGGGCGAAGCCGACCCCCGAACAGCGCCGGGCCGCGCAGCGCGCCCTGGGGAGCGAGACCGGCAAAACCGTGCGGGAGGCGATGGCCAAGCCGGGGTACGCCAAGCTCGACGACGCGGGCAAGAAGAGCGCGCTGCAGGACGCGCTGCGCACCGCCGCCGACCGGGCCGACGTGGTGTTGGGCGAGGGCGTGACCCGGGGCACCAAGCAGCAGGCCCAGCGGGAGTGGGACGCCGTCCCCAAGTACGTGGGGGTGCAGGGCACCCCGGACGAGGTGCGCACCCAGAACGCGGCCATCTCCCGGGCCCAGTCGCTCGAGACGGAGTACAAGAAGAAGTACGGTGAGGGGGGCTGGCGGGCCAAGCTGCGCGAGGAGGAGCCGGACGCCTTCGCCCTGGTCAACAAGACGCGGCGCGATGCCGATGCGCTCGCCCGTCAGCGCAAGGCCATCGAGAAGAAGTACGGGGTCAGCCTCGGATGACGCGGCGCAGCCACCGCTCGAGCCGGCCAACGCCCCAGGAGAACCCCAGCGTGCCCCCGAACCACATGACGAAGGGGGCGGGCTCCCACCACCCGGCGCCGCCCATCACGTCGATCCCCACCGCGGTCAGCACGAGGAACGAGATGGCCCCCCCGAACACGGCGAAGACGCCGACGGGCAGGTACAGCAGGGCGACGGCGGTCTCGAGGCGCCCGGGTGCGCCCGGGAGGAGCGGGCTCACCGGGGCGGTGTACGCCTCGGGGCGGGGGCGGGGGACGCGAGCGGTGGTCATGGGGTCTCCCGTCGAGTATAGGGCGCCTCTGCGGGAGCGAGTGTGATGGCGGCCACACCGCCGTGGGTGGCCGATCTGCTGGGCTCGAGCGCGACGAGCTACCGCGCGCCCGAGCAGCGGGGCGGCGACACCGGCGGCGACGACGTAGAAGGCTACATCCGGGCGGCGGCGAGCAAGCGGGGGATCGACCCCGAGGTGGCCATCAAGGTGGCCCAGAGCGAGGGCGGGCTGGTGCCCAACCGCACCGGGTCGTTCGCCACGGGCAAGTCCTTTTGGCCGTACCAGCTCCACTACGGCGGGCCGGGGTACGAGCAGTTCGGCACCACCGCCGGGATGGGCAACGCCTTCACGGCGCAGACCGGCTACCAGCCGGGCGACCCCGCCGCGTGGCGCGCCGCCACCGACTACGCGCTCGACGCGGCGGCGAAGAACGGCTGGGGCGCCTGGTACGGGGCCCGCACCGTCGGCGTCACCGGGCGCCAGGGCATCGGCTCGGCACCGGTCGACGCCGGCGCCCCCGGCGGCGCCGCGCCGCCCGATGCGCCCCCGTGGGTGCGCGACCTGTTCGGCACCTCGGGGGCCAGCTCCGCGCCCACCCCCGCCGCCCGCCCGGCCGCGGACGCCCCGAGCGACGCCCCGCCGTGGGTGCGCGATCTGCTCTCCGGCGGCGCACCGTCCGAGGCCCCCGTCCCCGCGAGCGGCGGACGCCGCGGGGGGGCGGAGGCGGGGGCGGCGCCCCGCGCGGTGTTCCCGGTGGCGGGCTACACGGGCAAGGTCGAGCTGCACCACGGGGCCGAGGCCGGGGTGGGCGGGAGCGACCTGTTCGCGCCCGAGGGCACGCCGGTGGTGGCGATGGTGCCCGGGGTGGTGCAGTGGGCGAGCACGGACGACGCCCTCGGGGGCAACAACGTCGGCGTGCTGGGGGACGACGGTCGGACGTACTACTACGCCCACTTCAAGAATGCCCCCCAGGTGAAGACCGGCCAGCGGGTGGGCGCCGGGCAGCAGCTCGGCGACGTGGGGCGCACGGGCAACGCGGCGGGGACGCCCGCGCACCTGCACATCGGGATCGGCGAGGGCATCCAGACCGGCGCCGGGGCGCAGGGGGGCCTGGGCCGCAACTTCGACGCCGTGTCCTACTTGCGGTCGACCCTGACCGGCGCCGCCCCCGTGGCCCCGGACGCGCCCGAACGGGGCCGCCTCACGTCCGCCGCCCCCGCGGCGCCCGGCGACGCGCCCCCCTGGGTGCGCGACCTGCTGGCGGCCGGCCGCGGCGCCGGTGGACCGGAGGCGGGCGGGGCGACCCAGACCGACGAGGTGTGGCCCGTCGCGGGCCAGAAGTGGGGGGCGGTGAACAACCCGTTCGGGGGCACCCAGGCGCGCAGCGCCGGCGCCACGGTGGCCCTGCCCTCGAGCAACGTGGGCGCCGACCTGACCGCGCCCTACGGCGCGCCGGTGGTGGCCCCCGTCTCGGGCACCGTCGTGGAGGTCTTCGACGCGCCCGACGAGCGCGACCGCAACGCCAACCACGGCTGGGGCGGGATGACCCTCCTGCGGGGCGACAACGGCTACTACTACCGGCTCTCCCACGCCCAGCCGGGCTCCATCGCCACCCGCCCCGGACAGCGGGTGGAGCAAGGGCAGCGGCTGCAGCAGGTGGGCGTGTCGGGGAACACCACCGGCCCGCACCTGGACGCCGAGAAGTTCGACCGTCCGGGGCACTTCGTCGATATCGCCGCCGGCCGGGGTGGTACGGTGGCCCCGGGCGCGGGCGCCCCCGCGGGCGACGCCGGGCCCATGCCGGCCTGGGTGCGCGACCTGCTGCAGCTGGGAAGGACAGGGTAGATGGCCTGGTGGGACGAGATCGGCAGCCTGAGCCGGGCGGCGGCGGACTGGCTCAACCGCACGAGCGCCGCCGGCGCCGGCGCCCTCAACCGGGGGGGCGAGGCGATCCTCCCCGGGTCGACGCCCCCCGGCGCCCCCGGCTACGTGCCCCCGCCCGCGCCGCCCGCTGCGCCGAGCGGGAGCGGCGGCAGCACGACCGAGCTGGGTCGCCCCCCGGCCGCGCCCGACGCGGCGCCCGCGGCGGCGGCGGCCGCGCCGGGCGCGCCGGCGACGCCCCCGTCCACGCTCGAGCACTTCAACAAGCAGCGCGGGGACGTGGAGAACGCCATCGCCGCCGCCGAGGCGGCCATCTCCGCCGACCCCAACTCCGAGGCGGGCGTCAACGCCAGCAAGGCCCTCCCCGCCCTGCGCACCCTCCTGACCACCGTCACCGCCCAGATCGCGGCCGAGGAGAACCGCATCCGGGACGACGAGAAGGCCAAGGCGGCCGAGAAGGACAAGGCCAAGAACGGGGACAGCCGCACCACCCGCACCACCTGGAAGGACGCCCAGGGGCGGGACTACACGGCGGTCATCACCGAGACCTACAACAACGGCCAGTGGAGCTACGTCCCCGGCAGCGCCAAGCCGGACACGGGCATCCTCGGGCAGCCCTCCGGGCCGGGCACCTCGAGCAGCGTCATCACCGACGGGCAGGGCGCCTACTGGGCCTTCGACCCCTACACCAAGCAGATCACGGCCATCAACGGCCCGGCCGCCGCGGCCAAGACCGTCACCGACCCGGACGGCAGCGTCTACCTCCAGAAGCCGGACGGCACCAAAGGGCAGAAGCTCTTCGAGAGCCTGCCCCAGACCCTCCAGACGACCGACGGCCGCCTGGTGGGCTACGACAAGCGCACCGGGCAGCAGATCTTCAACCTCGACACCCAGACCCCCGAGGGGCGGGCCCTGGCCGACCGCCTGCAGAAGGCCACCGTGGAGGCGGCCGAGCTGGCCAACCAGCCCAAGTTCGGGGGCGCCGGGGCCCAGTACCAGGCGGAGGCGTCCCGCCGGCAGGACCTGGCCCGCACGGAGCTGAAGCGGCTCACCGACCTCCAGAAGTCCGGGCAGATCAGCCCCGACCAGGCCGAGGCCCAGTTCGACCGCTGGATGCAGCTCAACGTGGAGGGCCCCCTCGCCGGCTACAAGGCCGCCGCCGAGGAGGAGCGCCGGAAGCTCGAGCAGGAGAACCTCACCCGCACCACCGCCGAGCAGGGGCGGGTCGACACCCTCAACCGGCAGCGGGAGCAGCTGGCGCACGCGGCGGGCGAGGCGGGCCGCCAGGAGGCCATCACCCTGGGCCAGGGCACCCGGGCCACCGAGTACATCAGCGACCTCGGCGGGCTGGCCAACCGCATGGCGGCCGGGCCCATGGGCGGCCCCAACGCCGCGGCGCCGTTCCAGTTCAGCGCGGGGGCGTTCGACCCGGCCAACTTCCGCAAGGTGGTGCCCAACGTCAACGAGCTGGCCGACGCCGCCGTGAACCGCCTGCTGGCCCGGGTCAGCCCCGCCACGGCGCGCGACGTCAACGTCCCCCTGCCGGCGCTGCCCACCGGGCCGGACCTGACGAGCCTGATGAACCAGGTGCGCTACTCCGGGCCCTTGTCCGCGGCGCCCCAGAGCGAGGTGCCGGAGATCGCGGCGCAAGACCTGGGGCCGTCCGGGCAGCCGGGCCGGGCCCGCACCGTCTGGTCCAATGGTCGTTACCAGGACTGGGATATCCCCCAGAGCTAGCGCCCGCCGCAGCCCCCCGCGTTTGGCCTAAACGCCCCCGGCGACCTCCCGCCGGGGGCGTTCCGGTGGTCCCCGTTCTTTACACGCTCAGTCGCATTGCTTGACTACTTGCTTGACAGGGCCTACCATCGCCCGCAGGGAGCCCACCGCAACCGTGAGCGAGACGGGTCAGGACGCGGCCGCACCGGCAGCCCCAGCGCCCCAAGCGGGCCAAGCGCCGCCGGAACCGGCGCGTTCGCGCACCCCCGACACCGGGTGGCGGCCGCCGAGCCGCCCTCAGGACGGCCGCTCTGCGGGTGGCTCCCCGAACCCTCCCCCTCCCCCCGCCGACGGGCGGGCCGAGAGCGGTGCCGAGGGCCCCGCGGAGCGCGCGTCACCGGCGTCGGACTTCCTGCACCGCCTCTTCGGTCGGCAGGGGGTTCGCAGCGACGGGGCGGCCGGCGCGCCGGAGGGCCCGCGGAGTGAGCCCGCTTCGCGCCCCGACGCAGACGGCCGGGAGCCCTCCCCCCCACGCCCCGACGCGCCCCCCGCTCAACCCCTGAGCGAGCGGGCCGGGGCGATCAGCCAGCAGCTGGCGTCCCTCTCCGGGGACGAGCTGCAGGAGCTGGCCCAGGCGGACGGCCCGTTCTCGCGGGCCATCCAGAGCGAGATCGACCGGCGCGTGGCGCGGGCCAACAAGCAGCGCGACGAGCAGGGCCGGTTCACGCGCCAGCAGCGGGTGGAGGGGCTCAAGCAGCAGGCGCGGGAGCTGCGCCAGACGGACGTCTACAAGGCGGCCGAGCTGGAGGAGCAGGTCGACGCCCTGCAGCAGCAGGAGGGCTTCGTCCGGGGGCTGGTCGAGCACTACGACCGGGTATCGATTGACCCGATCATGAGTGCCCTGCCGGAGGCCGACCGCGCCCCCCTCCTGGCCGACCTGCCGGAGGGCCTCGACGGGCGGCTGCAGCTGGTGCGCGCCGCCCTGCGCCGGCTCGAGCAGGTGTGGCGCGCCGACGAGGCGCGCAAGCTGCGCGGGGGGCCCCAGCGCAAGCGCGACAACGCGCAGCGCCGGGCCCAGCGCGCCGAAGACGACGGAGAACCCGAGCTGGTCGCCGGTATCGGGCGGGGACGCAACGGGGTGCCCTCCATGAACGATTGGCTGCGAGGCGAGTTGACCAAACGGTAGACGCCCCCGGCCCCTGACCCCCTGGGGGTGCGCCCCCGAAGGTAGCCCGATATGTCGTACAGCGCCATGATCGACCGGACCGAAGCGGGCCCGCTGATCCCGGAAGACGCCGCCCACGAGATCATCACCGCCACCACCGAGAAGTCCTTCGCCCTCTCCACGTTCGACCGGGTGCCGATGTCCCGCAAGCAGCGCCGCCTGCCCATCCTGGACCGGAAGCCGCTGGCTTACTTTGTCAATGGTGACTCGGGACTGAAGCAGACGTCCGACGCCAAATTCGACAATCTCTACCTGAACGCCGAGGAGCTGGCCGTGTTGGTGCCCATCCCGGACACCATCTACGACGACGCCGACTACGACCTCTGGACGCTCCTGAAGCCGCAGATCACCGAGAGCATGGGGGCGGCTATTGATGGGGCCGTGCTTTTCGGGACGGGGAAGCCCTCGTTGTGGCCGAACGGAATTTTGACCGACGCCACCTCCGCGGGCAACGTCGTGACCGGCGCGGTGGCCAGCGCCACCCACGACATCTTCGACGACCTCAACGCGGCGCTCATGCTGCTGGAGAGCGACGGCTACGAGGCGGACGCCTGGCTGCTCCGGCAGACCATGCGGGGGGTGCTGCGGAACGCCCGCGACGGCAACCGCGGGTTCCTCTACCCCAACGCCGGGCCCGCCGCCAGCGGCGCCCAGAGCGGGAAGTGGGCCGGGGAGGTGTGGAACATCCCCGCCAAGGTCTCCAAGATGGGGCTCACCGGCTTCGCCGCCGGCGCGGCCAACGCGCTCGCGTTCGCCCTCGACACGTCCTGCTTCAAGATTGCCGTGCGGGACGATATCAACATGCGGATCTTTACCGAGGGGGTCATCACCGACGCCGGCGGTTTGGTCGTGGCCAACCTGATGCAGCAGGACCTGAAGGCGCTCCGCGTGACCTTTAGACTTGCGTGGGTCGCGGCCAACCCGGTGACGCTCCAGCAGCCCTCGCGGGCGGCGAGCTACCCGGCCGCCGTGCTGACCCAGGGCACCTTCGTCGGGGCGCTGGGCGCCACGGAGGAGGAGACCCTGGCCCTCTCGGGCGACAAGTCGCGGGTGCTCGAGGCCAACGCGCAGCGCGCCCTGGCCTCGGGCGACCGGGCCGACGACGGCGCGTCCCGCGCGACCGCCCGCCGCGCGACGACCGACGCCCGGGACGCGCGCACCAGCTAGGACGATGAGCGTGGAGTGGAGGTACGACCGCCGCCGGTGGCCGGAGCTGGCCCCTCCCTCCACGCTCACGGACGACGAGCTGGACTTCCTTGTCGGCCTGCCGCCGTTCAACGAGCCCCCCTATCGCCTCGCCCCGCGGGAACCGGAGGTTGACGTGTCCCCGGCAAAGAGCGCCAAACAACAGAAGTTTTTCGGAGCCGACCTGGCCCGCGCCGAGAAGGGCCAGAAGACCCGCACCGGCATGAGCGAGAGCACGCTCAAAGAGATGGCTGAGAAGCCCAAGGGCGGGTACAAGAAGGGCGGAAAGAAGTAGTGGCCGCGCGCAAGGACGCCGAGCACGAGAAGGACGCGGGCACCCTACGCCCCATCGTGGGCACGCTGGGGGCGACCCCGAAGCTCTCCTCCGACCCGCGGCTCACCACCACGCCGGTGACGGTGACGGGGGAGCAGGCGGGCGGGACGATCCTGCTGGAGACCGGGCACGTGGCCTACACCACCGAGGGGGCCGTCTCGGCCCTCCCCGGCGGGCCGCTCGACCCGACCATCATCCCCGGCCAGTTCGACCCGCCCCCGGAGGCGGCGTAGCGGTGGCCGCCCCCCTGCTGCGCGACGTGCAGCTCACCGTCCCCCGCTCCGGCGCCGCCGGCAGCGAGGGGCGCGTCACCGAGGCCGTGGTCACCTGCTACACCGGGCGGGCGGCCACGCCCTGCTACATCGAGGTGGAGTACGGCACCACGGCGGCCTACGGCACGACGACCCCGCGGACGCCCACGGCGGGCTACCACGCCATGCCGGTGAGCGGGCTGACCCCGGGGGGCTACTACCACTTCCGGGTGAAGGCGACCGACCCCACCGACGTCCCGACCCCGACGTACAGCCAGGACTACACGTTCACCCAGCCCCCGGACGACGTGCCCCCGGGGCCGACCATCGTCAACCAGCCCATCACCGGGCTGGCGGCGACCACCGCGACGATCAACTGGACGACCAGCCCCGCGCAGCCGCCGGGGACGGTGCAGTACAGCGTGAGCCCCAGCCTGTCGCCCCTCCTGAGCGCCACCGAGACGGGCGGCACCGTGACCACCCACACGCGCCCGCTGACCGGGTTGACCACGGCGACGCGGTACTACTACCGGATCGTCCAGCCCGGGGTGGTCGGGGGCGCGACGGTGGGCGGCTTGCAGACCTTCCTGACGGCCTGACCCGATGGTAACCCTCGCCGAGGCCGAGGCCGAGACCGCGAGCCGGGTCGGGCCCTTCTACGCCCTGACCGCCACCGGGGGCACCGCCGACGCGGTGGTCGTCGCCGGGCTGCGCACCAGCGCCGAGCTGGGGGGCTACGAGGGCCTCTACCTGCTGCGCCGGGACGCCACCCAGGCCACCGACCGGGTGCGCACCGTCGACCGCGTCGACGGCCCGAGCGGCGGCCTGCTGGTCGACTACCCGTACACCGGGACGCCCGCCCCCGGCGAGGCGGTCGAGCTGCACCACCTGCACCCCGACCTGCAGCTGCGGGCGGACGTGCGCGCCGGCCTGCGCCGCTGCTACGTCGTCGACGAGCTGCCGGTCGTCGCGCCGGCCGTCCCCGTGGTGCCCCCGCAGGGCGGGGTGCTGCTCGACCTGACCGCCCAGGCGTTCTGGCTGACCGCCCCCCGCCAGGTGCTGTCCGTCGCCGCGGGGGGGACGGGGGTCGCCCCGCCGGGGCGGTACGGTGACCCCGGGCCGGGGGGCTGGTCGTGCTACGCCACCCGCGGTCGCCTCTACCTGGCGCTCCCCGCCGGGGTGCCCGCGGCCGGGCTGACCGTGCGGGCCTACCGGGACGCCTTCGGGCTGGTCGACGACCTCGACGCGCCCGCCGGGCCCGCGGAGGACGCCGACGAGCTGGCGGTGCCCCTGGACTACGTCGCCGCGCTGGCCCACGCCGAGTGCTGGCGGCGCCACCGCGACCGCTTGGAGGCCAGCGCCGCGGAGGGGCGCTTCCCCACCCACGAGGAGGCCGCCGCCGAGGCCACCCGCTGCGCGTCCATCTACGCCGACTTCTTGTTCCGGCCCAGCAACGAGCGCCCCGACCGCCCGCGCGCCCCCTGGGGTCGCAGCGCCTCGAGCAGCCCGAGCGGCCTGGGCGGGACCGGGGCACTGGCGGGCGCGGTCGTGAATCAGAACGACCCCTACGGGGCCTGGTAGGAGCCGCGCCATCCCCCCCTCGAGGACGCGCCCGCACCCGTACGACGTCCGCCTCGCCTTCGTGGCGCCCGCCCTCGGTGGCCCCGGCGGCGGGCAGGTCTTCGACCCCCAGGGCGACCCGGTGAACCCGGGCGATGCGGGCCGCGAGTACGGGCTGATGACGAACGACGGCCACGTCTCGCGCCGGGTCGATCCGTTGGGGGCGAACACCTTCCCGGAGAGCCAGGAGTACGCCACCTCGGACGTCTACAAGGAGCGCGCGTTCGTCTACCGGCGCCCCTACCTCGGCATGGGGGAGCGCACCCAGAACGGGAGCACCACGCCCAGGTACTTCTACGGCTGGAATTGCCAGACCTATCTGACCATGCGGGGGCGGGGCCCGGCGTGGCACCCGGCAGACACCGGGGGCGTCGCCGAGGGCGCGGTGCTGGGCTTCGTGGAGGGCACCCACGCGGGGGCCTCGGCCCTGTTCATCCTGGCCGGGCGCTACGTGCGGCGCCACGCCGGCGACCTGCCCGGGCAGCAGCCCGTCTCCCTCGACCTGGGGGCCGGTAACTACGCACGGAGCGCCGCGCGGTGGCGCACCCGGGGCCCCTCCCCGCTCGAGCACCTGTACGTCACGGACAACCTGTCCCGCATCTGGCGCTACAACGGCAGCGTGTGGAACCAGGTCACCACCATCGGCACCCGTTCCCTCCTGTGGACGACGCGGGACGAGCTGTGGGGCGCCGACGGGCAGTTCGTGACCAAGTGCGAGGGCGACCCGTCCGCCAACGCGGACTGGACGCTCCCGGTGTCCTGCGGCGACGGCCTCGCGCCGATCAGCGGGATGGCCGACGTGGCCGGGCGGATGTACTTCTTCACCGACGACGGGCTGGTGTGGGCCATGCAGGCGGACACCACCACGGTCTGCCTCTTCCGGGGCCTGGAGAGCACCCGCGACCCCCGCAACGGGCGCAACCCGACCCCCTGGCTCAACCAGCTCTACTTCCGCTCGGGCAACAGCTTCTACCGCCTGACGGGCACCGAGACCGCCCAGTTCGACCCCATCGGCCCGGAGCGGGTGCAGACCAACACCTCCCCCGTGCGGGGGCCCGTGGGCGCCTTCGCCGGCGCCCTGGGCTACTACGCCTTCGCCGGCCAGTACAACCCCGCCTGCACCGCGCCGGACGGGTTCGTGGGCCCCTGCAGCTTCCTGCTGCGGTACGGCAACTGGGCCCCGTCCGAGGGGGACGAGGAGGGCGCGGCCCAGTTCGTCGACGCCTACGACGGGGCGCAGGTGGTCTGGGAGGGGCGGGAGATCACCTCCCTGAAGTACGTCAACACCCCCAGCGTGGCCGGCAGCGACCCCGCCACCGCCGTGCCCCGGCTGTACGCCGGCTTCGCCGACGGCGGGTACGGGTGGATCACCCAGCCCCGCAGCGGCCCCAACCCCTTCGACCCCAACAGCGGCTACGAGTACACCACCGCCCTGTCCTTCCTGCGCTGGCCCCGGCACAGCATGGACGCCCCGGCCGACCTGAAGGGCTACCTGTCCGCGGACGTGACCGGGCCCTACCTCGACCCCTACCGCTGGGTGGACGTGCAGTACCGCGTCGACCCGGACGGGGAGACGGCGCCCTGGAACCAGCTCGCCCGGCCCCTGTGGCAGACCGCCGAGCGGGTCATGTTCCCCGCCCCCACCCTCGGCAAGGTGGTGGAGGTGCGGGAGCTGTACGGGGCCCAGGCGCCCCCCGCCGCCCCGGGCCCGCAGCCGGGCCCGTACCCCCCGGGCCCCACCCTGGCCGAGTGGACGAAGCTGCAGACGCCGGTGGTCGCCTCCCTCATCCTCCGCGAGCAGCTGCGCCCGGCCTTCCGGGCCGAGTACGCCCTCACCCTCCGGGCGACGGACTGGGCCCCCCGCCGGGACGGCGCCACCTCGCGGCTGACCGCCGGCGCCATCCGGGCGCTGCTGGTGGAGGCGGCGGACGCGCCGAGCACGGTGCGCCTGGTGCTGCCGGACGAGACCGCCGGCGACTTCACCTTCGTCACCTACCAGGACCGGATGCCCCAGAGCGGCAGGGGGCGCCGCTACGGGCTGAGCGGCCTGATCGACGTCACCCTGGTGGCCTACCGCACCAACCAGGTCAGGGGGCTGTTCAGCCGCTACTTCGAGCGGGTGTACTCCGACCTGGCCGATACGTTCACGTACCTCGACGCCGACGACTTGTAAAGGACGCGGGAATGACGGTCGCCCTTGGCGTGATGAGCGTGCCCGCCCCGGTGGACGGGGACAGTATCCGCCGCTACGAGACGGGCACCCTGCCCGACGGCGGGTTGTGGACGGCGCTGCGCCGCCTGAGCGACCACAACCACACCGGGGGCGTGAACGGCGCCCCCATCTCCGTGGCCTCCATCCCGCCCGGGTCGATCACGGTGGACAAGCTCGACCCGGCCGTGCTGCTGCCCTACGCCCTGGTGGACGGGAGCAAGCCGTTCACGGGGCAGGTGGCGATGAACAGCGACGCCATCATCCGCGACCACCTCTACTTCGGGGCGAAGCCGGCGGGCGTGGCCGACGCCACCCTGCAGCGCACGGGGGCGGGGGCGCTGCGGGTGGACGGCACGCGGGCCTCGTTGGCGATGTGGTCAACCGGCTCCCCGTCTCCGGCACGGATCGGCCAGATCGCGGGCGGCGAACGCCTCGACCTCACGAGCAACATCTGGCACGACGGCACCAACTGGGTGCGGGACGCGACCGGCAGCCCGGCGGCGATGCTCACCATCGGCGGCGGGCAGATCACGATGAACAGCGCCCCGGCCGGGGCGAACCCGGTCAGCCTGGGCGTGGAGCGGTTCAAGCTCGCCCCCACCGGGACACTTACCCTGTCCCCGGATGGGGGACAGGCGGCCATCCGGTCGGCCACGAACAACCTCGACCTCGGAGCGGGCGGCAGCGGGGTCGGCGTGGTGTACCTCCGACCGCACCAGGATATGAGCAGCAACTGGGCCGTCCAAGCCAACAACGCCTGGGGGTTTGGGCCGACGCTCGATAACCAGGCGTACTGCGGGCACCCCTCCACCCGATGGGTGCTCGTGGCCGCCGTGGCCGGGGCGATCAACACGTCATCCCGTGACGCCAAGGAGGGCATCACCCCCCTCGACCCGGCGCGAGCGATGCAAGCGGTCAGGGACACGCCCGCCGTGACCTTCGATTACGTGGCCCCCAGGCGGGGGCCGGAGTGGTACGACCTGCCGGAGGATCCGGAGCAGGCCGAGGCGGTGCTCCAGCAGCGCCTGACGGCGGCGCCCCTGGTGGCCGCCGCCCTCCACCAGCACGGCTTCATTGCGGAGGACTGCGACCCCCTCTTTCTGGTGGGGGAGGGGCAGACCAGCCCCGGTAGCTCAATCGGCGTCTTACTGGCTGCCTTGCAGCAGCTCGATCAGCGTGTGCAGAGCCTAGAAGGAGCAGCGTAATGGCCGCAAGCAGCCCGCCCCAGGTCGGCGTCCCGGTCAACAAGGCGAGTCTGGACGCCGCCATCGGCGGGAACGCCCAGACCCTGAAGAAGTCCGCCGCCGGGCTGGCGAGCCTCTACGAGTGGCAGGCGGCGTACACCGCCGAGCAGCTCACCGACCTCTACGGGTACAGCCCGGAGGAGGCCAACCTCTTCAAGTCCGCGTGCGGCGAGATCCCGTCCATCACGGACGCGGTGCAGGCCCTGGAATGGCTGTCGAAGACCTGGGGGAGTTAGGGATGGCCGCGCTCCCCGAAGCGCCCCCCGCCAACGGGCAGGCCGTGGCCCCGCTCCCGCCCGACCGCCCCCCCGGGCAGTGGCTGGTGATCGGCCCGCGCACGCGGCAGCAGTTCGCCGCCCAGCTCGAGCGCAGCATGGGCGTGGTGCTGCTGGCCCTGCTGGAGACCAGCGGCGTCCCCGAGGGGCAGGAGTACACCCTGGTTATTTCTGAGGCGCACTTGGAGCCGGTGGCGCCGAAGGCGTGAGATGCCCCACCCCAACGACCTGCCGCCGACGTTCACCCCGACCACCATCCCCGCCGTGGACCAGGTGTCGGGCGTCTACGTCGTCCTCCAGGGCGTCACCGCCGGCAGCGGCGAAGCGGCCGTCCTCATGGGCGGCTACAGCTACTTGCAATGGAGTGACGCCGGTGGCGCGTTCCACGAGGCGATTGATGCGAATAGCCTCGGCGGGGGAGACGCAGATCTGGGCGCGGCGGTGGTCGCCCCGCTCGGTGGGGTCGTCACCGACGTCCTCTGGTGGAATGGGGTGAGCCAGGGGTTCGGGAACCACCTCGCGCTGTACCTCGACGACGAGCGTGCGGCCGAGCGGTGCTATCTGCACGCGGCGCACCTCAACACCATGACCGTCATCCCCGGGCAACGGGTCGTCGCCGGCGAACAGCTGGGCACGTGCGGGAGGTCAGGGTTTCAACCGTACGCCCACCTGCACCTGGCCCTCTGGCACGACGTGCCGCCGGGCGGCTCGTGGGACTTCTGGCAAACCGGGTGGTCGCAAGCCCAGGTCGCGGCGGTGACCCTTGACCCGCAGGACTGGTTCTGGGCGAGCGTGGCACGAGCGAACGAGCTGGGGGCGGCCCCGCCGCCGCAGGAGGTATTCGTGATCCTGACCGGAGCGCAGCAGGCGGCCGTCCAGGCGGCCCTCTGGGGGGACTACTGGCGCGCCACCGACCCCGGCTTCGCCCTCCCCACGGCGTGGCGTGACGAGTGGATCGCCGGCCGCTACCGGGGCCGCCCGGTCAGCGAAGAGCAGGTCATCCCGGCGAGCGAGGACAAGCCGGAGGGGCGCTTCCAGGCGTTCGAACTGGGCGTCGCCGCGTGGCTCCCCGGGCAACCGGTGAGCTGGAACGGATAGGAGCGAGCCGATGCCCAGCATCCACTTCATCCTGCTGCTCATCGCCGCCATCCTGGCGGCCATCGCGGCGGTGTACGTGCCCGCCGCGCCGCCCCGGTTTAGCCTGCTGTCGGCGGCGGTCTGCTTCCTGGCCTTAGCCTTCCTGTTCAGCCCGTAGCCATGCCGTGCGCCGGGAGCTAGGGGGGGCCGAGACGGTCAGCGCCGTGGACGTCGAAGTACTGGCGGCACCGGTTGCAGCGGCCATGCCGGAACGGGCCTTCCTCCCGCCCGCAGACGCGGCAGGCAAAGGTCTTCTGCCCCTGGCCCTTGCGCGAGCGGAACTCCCCCCGGGCGAAGCCGCGCTTGATATTGCAGGAGTGGCAGACCGGCTCCACGTCCAGGTGGTGGATGACCGCGTACCCGAGGTAGTGGTCGTAGTCTCGAGCCGGTGCCCCGCAGTCCATGCACGCAAACGCGCGGGGACTGGGGAGGCGCCCGACGCTGATGAGGTACCAGATGCGCCGGTGCGCACGAGCCTTGTCGCCATCGCGGAGTTTGCCCGGCCGCGACTTCCCGGGGTACTTGGGTGGGCTAACATGGACGGGCATCGAAGTTCACTCCTTCGGTGTCGTGCCCCGGCAGGCTCCAACCTGGCCGGGGCCTCATTGTAACGAGGCGCTGTGTGGAAGCGCGAAGCCCTGCGCTGGCTGCTGCTGGCCCTCTGGCTCCTCGCGGGGGTGGCCCTCGCCTACTGGGTGCTCACCAGCCCGGCCCTGGGGCAAGGGGCGCCTCCCGGACAGTGCGACCGGACGCCCCCGCCGGGGAGCCAGGCCCCGACGCTGGAGCCGGGCGCCTGCGGTACGGTAACGGCCGTATGGACCCCGACGAGCGCCTCGACGCAACCGACCGCACCGCCGCCCCCTTCCCGGACGGCGGCGTCCACGCAGGCGACACCCGCACCCTCGACACCGACGCCCCCGACCCCACCCTCCGCCTCGCCGCCCTCGACGGCCACCTCTACACCGTCCTCGACGGCGAGCCCTACCGGGGGTGGTGGCGCGTCGTCGCCCTCCGCCTCGTCGCCTCCGGGGACGGGATGCTGCCCCTTCGTCCCGAGTCCGACGCCGTCACCCCCCCCCCGTACCGCAACGCCCCCGCCCCCGGCCAGTTCGTCCCCGACGGCGGCCACCTCCACCGCCACGCCCACCACGGCGGTCCCCGCAACGTCCTCCCCGGCTGGGACGGCCCCCCCCTCGAGCGGTACGACCACACCCACCCCCATACCCACGCCACGCTCCGCGACGACCGCGCCTACCACGACGACCACGCCCATTGAGCCCGCGGCGCCTGAGGCGCCTGAGGCGCAGGAGGAGCCAGATGGACCGCCCGCCCCACCGCTGGCCCTCCCAACGCCCCCCCTCCCTGCCGTGGCGGTTGCCCCCAGCCCGCTACCAACCGGAACCCCGGATGCCCTACCCCTTCCCCCGCCAACGGAGACCCCCAGCGCGACCGTGGTGGCGACGGTTCCGAGCCCACCTCCGGCTCCGGTACCTGCGGTGGTGGCAACGGCTCCTGGACCGCCTGGGGGGGCTCCCCCGGGAGCGACCGCAGGGCCCGGAGGTGGCAGCCCTCCAGCTGCTGGTGGGGGGCCTGCTGGCGGTGGTGCTGTTCCAGGCCGTCCTGCTGGTGCTGGCGACGCGGTGACTCAGGCGGTGATGGTGCTGCTGGCCAGCGCGGCGGCGGGCTTCGCCCTAGGCTGGGTGCGGACGCTTACTGAGCGGCGAGGAACCGCCCGGTGACGGGATCGCGGGGGTTCGGCTTTGCAAGCCGATGCATGCGGAGGTGCGCACTCGCCTCCATCACCGCGAGGTTCTCCTGCCGGTCGTCGTCTACCACCCCGTTGAGATGGTGGACGTGCTCGTTCGTCAGCAAATGCCGGCCAAGCAGCCGCTCCATCACCAGGATGGCGCGGAAGACGTAGCCCTTGTTGTTCGCCCGCGGGTGGTCCGGCACCAGGGCGATGATCCGCCCGTCGGGCGCCCGACGCACGCCGCCCCGCCATCCGGCGTTTCGTGCCCCCGTCCGCGACCGCGCGGTGCACTTCCGAGAGCAGTACAGCCCCCGCCCGTGGGCGACATCGTAGAGGGTCGCCAGGAACGTACTGCCACATTGGTGGCACGTCCGCAGGGTCTTCCTCGCCGCCGCTCTCCCACTAGTCATGCCGTTCTGGATGATAACAAACGGTGAGTAACGTGAACCCCCCACCGCCAAACGCATCGTTCGCGGTGTGGCTCATCAGAGAGACGGTCGCGCTCGTCTTCGTGGTCGGGTGGTTATTCCTCTTCGCGGGGGAACTTCTGACGGGCACGTACAGCCTCGGGCTCTGGGTCCACGCATTGGGCACCGGGGTGCTCGGCTACGCCTTGGGCTTAAACGCCGCGGAGCTGATCTACCGGCCGGGCCCGTCCGCCGCGGCCACCGTCGCCCGCGCCGTGCTCGAGCACCACCGCGCCGAGGACGACGCGCCCGGGTAGACTGGGGACGGCGCCGCAGCATACCCACCCTTGAGCGTGGGAGGTCCGGGGGGCTGGCGTGTCCCGGCGGGATGCCGCCCGAGCGGGGTTGCTCGGGCGGAACTACCCGTGGTGTATCCCACCCACAGCGCCGGCGCCCTGCTCACGCAGTTTATGCGCTGTTACGATGCGCAACTTAATGCGCGCGCGCTAGACTGGAGCGGCGGTCGCCGAGGGCGCCGGGTCGCTCCCGGTGGAATGTGGGAGCCCCGGCCGACGGGGCGAAGGTGCCGCAGCTCGGAGGCGCCGCCCGCTTCCCCCATAGCTCAATGGCAGAGTACCGGCGCGCGAAGTCGGAGGTTCCGGGTTCGAGTCCCGGTGGGGGCTGCGGTGTCGGCGCCAGCGAGCGCAGCGGGTGTAGGCGACCGTCTCTCACCAGATCGTCCCGAACCTATTGCGAGTTAACTTGCGTCAAGCAGCTTCGGCTGGAGGCGTGGCCGCTTACCCAGCGGCAGCACCGTCTGCCGACGCCACGTCTCCCAGGCCCGCGTCACGGCGCCGGTGCCGGGGTACAGGTCGACCAGCTCGTCGTCCGCCATCAGCCCCATGACCGCGAAGAGCCAGTGGCAGAAGTCGGCCGGCTTGGCGCCGGGGAAGCCGGCCTGGTGCCTCGTCATCGACGGCATCCCGCGCAGCCAGTCGAATACCGGAGGCGTCGTTCGGTGCTTGCGCCCCCCGCGCCAGATGACCGGCTCCCAGGCGTAGGCGGCGCCGGGCCGCTGGAGGCTCACGTAGGTCTTGCACCAGGCCGCGACCCGCACGTCCGGCGGGCAGAGCGCCAGGACGTACTGCAACTGCTTCGACCCGGTCGAGAGCGCCCAGCCGTCCGGATAGTCGGCGTTGAGCCGGCGGATCAGGGCGACGTGGTCGACCTCCTCTTTCTCCGGATAGAGCTTCGAGCAGCCGGGATACGGTGGGTCGGCGTAGGCAATGCGCATGGAACCGCGTTTCTCGTGTGCTAAGGCGGAATAAGATAGGCAACTTAATGCCGCTGCTTCCACGCCCTGGCCCGTTCCCGGTTGCAGGCGCGGCACTGGCGGGAGTGGTCGTAGGCGCGGTGGTAGGTGTTGGCCTCGTCGTAGGGGTGCCCCTGGGGGCAGTGGGTCTTCCCGGCGTTCTCCACCGTCGGGTTACCGATCCCGCGGAAGACGTTCTCGCGCCGGGTCACCGGCTCCAGGTGCGCCGGGTTGACGCAGTTGCGGACGCGGCACAGGTGGTCGGGTTCGTAGCCTTCCGCAATCGGCTCGCCGCTGACCTGCTCGTAGAGCCAGCGGTGCGGTGCGGTGGCGTGGCCCGGCGCTTTGGCTTGAAGACGACGGTGAAGGTGCCATACCCGAACTGGTTGAGGCTCCCCGTCCAGAGCCAGCACGGCCCCAGCTCGGGGCACGCTTCGGGGATGGGGCCGTTCGGATCGACGCGGCGCCAGAAGCGATCCCATGGGTCGAGCGGCCGTCCCACCGGCATCAGCGGCCCCCCACCGTGGTCGGGAAGGGCCGCACCCGCTCGCGCCCCGCCGACGGGGCCGCCACGAGCAGCCAGAACGCGCACCCCACCGCCACCGCCCAGCCGACCACCAGCAGCCAGACCTTCCAGTCGGCCTTCACCGTCCGTCACTTTCCGCTCGAGCCGTTGGCGTGGACGGCGCCGGAGCGGGCGTCCAGCCGGCGCTTGATGGACTGGGAGAACCCGACGAGGGCGAGCAGCGGGGCGTCGTCCGGCGGCGGGCCCCCCTGCTCCCCGATGGGCGCCAGCGCCAGCCCGGCCGTGTCCGCCTCCCGCAGCCGGGCGTGGTAGACGTCGAGCACCTGGGCCCGCGAGAACGCCCGCCCGTCGACCTGGATGCTCTCCGCGGGTGCGGGAGAAGGCGCCGGCTGGCCCCAGGATGGCTCAGGGCGCGTTTTCGGTGCAGCGGTGGGGGTGCGCTCGTCCGCGGCCGGTTCCGCCCCGCCCTGGCCCAATTCCTCGAGCGCGGTGAGCCCAACGCCCAGCAGGTGCCGCAGTGCCCTGGCGACGGCCCGCGTCTCCGCCATCCGCAGCACGTGGATGGCGACCATGCGCCCCACGTTCGCCGGGCTGGCGTCCCCGATGCCCGTGGCCGTGCGCAGGACGCGCCCCGTCTCCGGCTCGAACACCGTGACCTTGGCCGTGCAGACCGCCGTCTGGGCGTTCTCCGCCGTGGGCAGCTGCACGACCTCCGTGGCCAGGTCGTAGAACCCCCGGGAGAGTTGCACCAGCCCCACGAGCAGGCCGTCGCTCAGGATGTACTCCCGGCCCTGCTGGGTGATGGTGTACTCCCGCGGGATCGCCAGCTCCCCGAACACCGGGGCGTCCACCACCTCAGCGGCCATCGCGCCGCCCCCCCTTCTTCGTCGCCTTGACGGGCATGGCCACCAAGGGGCCATCCATCACCCATTCCACCACGCGCCCGTCCGGCAGCACCAGCCGGCACGCTACCCCCGCCCCGCCCTCGTTCTTCATGATTAGAGTATACACCATCTGGTAGCTGTTTACCACCACTATGACGCTATTCCCCAGAGGTGGAGAAAAAGCAACCAGATCGGA
>Ga0307288_10000059_pt1 | contig 38569 bp, 32 predicted proteins | sample ER_DNA_142_FD_194469 | JGI IMG/M metagenome (GOLD analysis project Ga0307288, IMG submission 194469) | Bulk soil microbial communities from the East River watershed near Crested Butte, Colorado, United States - ER_DNA_142 | ecosystem: Environmental > Terrestrial > Soil > Floodplain | place... | reverse complement strand
CGCGGTCGTCGTGGACGACCCGAAGCTGGACCGGATGTCGGACCGGACGATGCCGGAGTCGTCGAGCACGTTGGCCCCGTTGGAGCCGTCGCCCGGGTACGGGCCGGCGGTCTCGTCCGGCACCTCCGTGAGGGTTCCGTCGGCGCTGGAGCTGGAGGACGAGCCGGAGGAGGCGCTCCCGGACGACGACGACGACGACGAGGTACCAGTCGACGTCGACCCGGTGGTCGTGCCGCAGGCGGCCAGGGCGGCGAGGGCGCCGACCCCGCCGATGAGGCCGAGGGCCCGGCGTCGGTTCATCGTGCCCAGATCGAAGAGGAGACCGCGGTCGTGGTCCTCGATCTCGCGGCCGTGGTCGTCGACCCAGTCGGCCTCGGGCCGGGAGACGGCGTCGGTGAGGGCGGCGTGGCGGTCGGCGCTGTCGTCAGTGCGTCTCGTCGTCATGGGAAGAGAGTCGTCCAGTCGGCCATGCGAGTCCTCTGCGGTTCCTGTGCGGTTCGTGTGAAGGGTCAGCCCGACACGAGACGGTATGCGTCGCGCAGCATCTCTTCCGGCGGCCCTTCCAGCCGGACCGGCTTGGCGACGTCGTCGAGCACGACGAACCGCAGGCGCGACCCCCGCGACTTCTTGTCGCGGCGCATCGCCGCCAGCAGCTCTTCCCACCGGTCCGGGACATACGACACCGGCAGTCCGAGGCTGCTCAGCACCGACCCGTGGCGCTCGACGACGTCGTCGGCGAGATGACCGGAGAGCCGGCCGAGCTCCGCCGCATACGTCATGCCGACGCTGACCGCCTCGCCGTGCCGCCAGCGGTACCCCTCGACCTGCTCGATCGCGTGCCCGAAGGTGTGTCCGTAGTTGAGCACCTCACGCAGCGCCGCCTCGCGCAGGTCGGCGGTGACGACATCCGCCTTGACCTGGATCGCCCGCTCGACGAGCTGGCGCACGAACGGGCCCTCGACGTCGACGGCGGCGGCGGGATCGGCCTCGACGAGCTCGAGGATACGTGGGTCGGCGATGAACCCGCACTTGACGACCTCGGCCATGCCGGCGACGAGATCGGGATGGGGCAGTGTCGACAGGGCGTCGAGGTCACAGAGCACGCCGGCCGGCGGGTGGAAGGCGCCGACGAGGTTCTTGCCCTCGATCGTGTTGATGCCGGTCTTCCCGCCGACCGCGGCGTCGACCATGCCGAGCAGCGTCGTCGGGACCTGGACGACCCGGACCCCGCGCAGCCACGTCGCCGCGACGAACCCCGCGAGGTCGGTCACCGTGCCGCCGCCGACGCCCACGACGGCGTCGGTCCGGGTGAACCCCGCCTGCCCGAGCGCGGCCCACAGCTCCGCCGCGACGGGAGCGCTCTTGGCCTCCTCGGCGTCGGGGACGACGGCGAGGTAGGCGTCGAGCCCGGCCTCGCGAGCGGCCTCGGCGAGACGCTGGGCCCAGATCGCGAGCGTCGGCGGATGGACGAGGAGTACCCGCTGGACCGCCTCGCCGAGCAGCGGCAGGACGGCGTCGACCACCCCGTGGCCGACGACCACCTCGTATGCGTCGGCGCCCGTCCCGACGGGGATGCTGGTGAGGGGACCGCTCACCGTACGGCCCCGCCACCGGGTCCCAGGACCGCGAGCCGGCCGGCCACGTCGGCGGCGACCTCCTCCGGGGTCCGGCCCACCGTGTCGGCCCGGAGCGTAGCCACAGCCTCATAGGTCGGGCGACGGACGTTCATCATGGCCACCCACGACGCACGCGGGTTGACGGCGAGGAGTGGCCGGGACTGGTCGAACCCGATCCTCTTGGACGCGTCGGCGATGCCCACGTCGAGGAAGACCACGGTGTGGCCCGCGAGGAGCTCCGCCGCGCCCGGCTGGACCGGCGCCCCGCCGCCGAGGGCTACGACGCCACGCTCCTCGGCCAGTGCGCGGGTCATCTCGACACGCTCCAGCGACCGGAAGGCCGCCTCCCCGTCCTCGACGAAGATGTCGGCGATGCTCCGCCCGGTCTCCCGGACGATCGCCTCGTCGGTGTCGTGGAAGGGCACGCCGAGCAGAGCGGCGAGGGCGAGCCCGGTCACCGTCTTCCCCGAGCCGGGCGGGCCGACGACGACCGCAACGGGACGGTTCTCGCTCACCACGGCAGCAGGGTCACCATGACCGCAACCGTTGGGGGATGGCATCGAGGTACCCCTGGTAGTTGCGGGCCGTCTCCCGGAGGCTGTCGCCGCCGAACTTCTCGACGCACGCCTGGGCCAGGACCAGCACGACCATGGCCTCGGCGACGACACCCGCCGCCGGCACCGCGCAGACGTCGGACCGCTGGTGGATGGCCTTGGCCTGGTCGTCGCCGGCGATGTCGACCGTGTCGAGCGAGCGCGGCACCGTGGAGATCGGCTTCATCGCCGCCCGCACGCGGAGGGTCTCGCCGGTCGACATGCCGCCTTCGGTCCCTCCGGCCCTTCCCGAGCGGCGCCGGATGACCCCACGGTCATCTCTCCTCATCTCGTCGTGCGCCTCGGACCCGCGCCGCCGGGCCGTCGTGAACCCGTCCCCCACCTCGACCCCCTTGATGGCCGGGATGCCCATCAGCGCGGCCGCCAGCTGCGCGTCGAGGCGGCGGTCCCAGTGGACGTGCGACCCCAGCCCGGGGGGCAGACCGTACGCGACGACCTCGACGACCCCGCCGAGGGTGTCGCCGTCCCTCTTCGCCGCCTCCACTTCGGCCACCATCGCCGCCGAGCCGGCCGCATCGAGACTCCGCACCGGGTCGGCGTCGAGCCGCTCCACGTCGTCCGGCGCGGGGAGCTCGGCATCCGGGCCGACGCCGGCGGTGCCGATCGCGACGGTGTGGGACACCAGGCGGATGCCGTACGCCTGGCTGAGAAAGGCGGCGGCCACCGAGCCCAGCGCGACCCGCGCCGCGGTCTCCCGGGCCGAGGCCCGCTCGAGCACCGGGCGGGCGTCCTCGAACCCGTACTTCTGCATCCCCACGAGGTCGGCGTGGCCGGGCCGGGGCCGGGTCAGCGGCCGGTTCCGGGCGATCTCCTTCTCGGCGTTGACGTCGTCCGCCGCGGCGAGCGCCACGGCCTCGACGGGATCAGGGCTCATCACCGTCTCCCACTTGGGCCACTCGGTGTTGCCGATGCGGATCGCCACCGGCGACCCCAGCGTGAGCCCGTGGCGCAGGCCGCCGAGGAACTCCACCTCGTCCCGCTCGAAGGCCATCCGGCCGCCCCGACCGAACCCGAGCCGCCGGCGCGCCAGCGCCGCCGCGACGTCGCCACTGGTCACGTAGACGCCCGCGGGGAGCCCCTCCAGCACCGCGACGAGCGCCGGCCCGTGCGACTCACCGGCGGTCAGCCAACGGAGCATGCGGCGATCTTGCCACGCACGCCACCACGCGACGCCGGGCCGTCCGCGACGCTAGACCGGCTGGAACCGCACCAGTAGCGCCACCAGCGCGCCGACGACGATGAACGGCCCGAAGGCGATGTGGCTGCGCAACGACAGTCGGCGGGTCGCCAGCCCGACCAGGGCGACGGCCCCCGAGACGAGGTACGCCACCACGAACCCGACGATCGGGACACCCCACCCCAGGTACCCCAGCGGCAGCGCCACCAGCCCGCCGAGCGTGGCGTCGCCCAGGCCCAGCCCGCTTGGCACGACGAAGGCCAGCACCGCATACACGAGCCAGCCGGCCGCCCCGCAGAGGACGGCGCGCAGCAGCGCTCCCCAGTCACCAGTGGTCGCGGAAGCGACGGCGAGCAGCACCACCAGCACGGGGATCACCGGCAGCGTCAGCCCCTCCGGGAGCCGGTGCACGTCGACGTCGATCCAGAGCAGGGCCACCCCGGCCCAGGCCAGGAGCAGGTATGCCGGCAGCGCCGCTCCGTGAGAGAGGCCGCCGAGCCGCCAGGCCAGGACGCCCCACAGCACCGGGACGGCGACGGCCAGGGCGGCCCTGGGCCCGGGCAGCGGCCGGTCGACCTCGTCCTCGAGCCGGTACTCGCCGGTGCCCAGCTCCCGCGCGAGGAGCCAGCCGACCCCCGCACCTACCGCGGTCACGAGCGCCACGAGCCACCACGGCGCCGGTACGGCGGCTGCGACGGTCACGCGAGCACCGGGCCGAGGGCCGCGCGCATCGCCTCGAGCGGGGCGTCCCGGCCGGTCATCAGCCGGAACTGTTCGGCCGCCTGGTGCAGCAGCATCGTCACCCCCGGCACCACCGCATACCCCTGCCGGCCCGCCACGTCGGTGAACGCGCTCGGGGTGCCGTAGACGACATCGAGGACCGCGCCGCCTCCGGGCGGTAGGGTCGCCGCCGGCTCGGCCCGGCTGCCCGGGACGGTGGACACGACGACGTCGACGCCGGCGGGCCAGTCGCCGAGGTCGCGGTGACCGACGACGAGCCCCGCCGCCTGGGCCTGGGCCAGCGTGGCGGCCCGGATCTCCCCCCGGACCATGAAGTCGACCCGGCGGGCGCCCATGGCGACGAAGGCCGCGACGACCGAACGGGCGGTGGCCCCGGAGCCGAGGACGACCGGCCGCTCGGCGCGGTCCACGCCCGCCTCGGCCAGCGCCCGCACCACGCCGACGACGTCGGTGTTGTCGGCGTCCCAGCCGCCGTCGGCCCGGCGCAGCAGCGTGTTGATCGACCCGGTCTCCCGGGCGACGTTCGACACCGTCGCGGCCACCTCGAAGGCGACCTCCTTGAGCGGGCGGGTCAGCGACAGCCCACGCCACTCCGGACCGAGGGAGGCCACGAAGGCGACCAGCTGGTCCTCCGCGACGTCTGATCGGCTGTACTCCCAGTCGTCCAGCCCGAGCGCACGGTAGCCCGCAGTGTGCAGAGCCGGTGAGAGCGAGTGGGCGATGGGCGAGCCGAGAACGGCGGCCCGCTCAGCCATCGGTCAGCATTTGCCCTGGTTCGCCTGGCACCAGGTCTGGAACTCCTTGACGAACTGGTCGTGCTGCTCGTTCGTCGTCGCGAACTTGGTCTCACCCGTCTCCGGGTTGACCGTCACGAAGAACAGCCAGTCGCCGTCCACCGGATGCTGCGCCGCCTCGATCGCGGAGGCGCTCGGGCTGTTGATGGGACCGACCGGCAGGCCGGGGTTGAGGTAGGTGTTGTAGGGGTTCTTGTCCGCCCGCTCGGCGTCGGTCGTGGTCACGGCGCGCTTCTGCACGCCGTAGTTGACGGTGGAATCCATCTGCAACGGCATGTTCTTGGCCAGCCGGTTGAGGATCACCCGGGCCATCTTCCCGCGGTCCTCGGCCTTGCGGCCCTCCGCCTCGAGGATGCTCGCGGTGATGACCGTCTTCTCCATGTCGTCCGGGGAGACACCCTGAGCGCCCAGGGTGGTGACGGTCTTCTGGACCAGCGTCCGAAGCTGCTCCACCGGCGAGGAGTCCTTGGCGAACTCGTACGTGGACGGAAACAGGTACCCCTCGACGTTCCCGTTCGCCGAGGCGGGCAACCCCAGGGCGGTCGCGTCCTTGGCCGCCGCCTCGTAGTCAGCGACCGGCTTCCCGCTCGCCTTGGACAGGATGGCGAACACCTCCGACTTCCAGCGGCCCTCGGGGACGGTGACCATCGGGACGGTGCGGTTGGCCGGGTTGGCGAGCACCGTGACCGCGTCGGACGCCTTCATCTCCTTCTTCAGGGTGTACGCGCCCGGCTGGATGCCGCCGCTGGCCGGGTTGTCGGCGGCGGCGTCCGTGAACGCCTTCGCCGTCCTGACCACCCCGGCGGCGAAGAGCGTCTGGGCGATGACCCGGCCCGTGTCCCCCGGGTTGACGGTGACCTGGACCTCGCTGGTGCCGGGGCCCGGGTAGTCGGTGTCGCCGCCGAACCCCGAGAACGCCGGCCGGAGGACGGTGACCGCGGCGAACGCCGCCGCGCCGATCAGGGCCAGCGCGACGACCAACACGAGCAGCCGACGCACGGCTCGGGTCTTGCGCCGCTTCTTCTGGACGTGCCGGTCGCTCCGCCGCCGTTCGGGAACCACCGGCTCGTCGAAGGGGTCGTAGCCGGGGTCGTCGTGGCCGTCGACGTGGTCGTAGTCGTACCGGTCGTAACCGTTGTCGTAGGCGACCGCTCGCGGGTCGTCGACCGAGTCGAAGACGACATGGTCGCCGTTCCCGGACGCGCGGTCGCGTCGGTCGGTCATGCTCGGTCCTTCTGTCGGGGGCGCCGCCGCAGAGGGTCGACCCTACTGCCGGGCGCACGTCCCGAGGCACGCTCCCCGTCGAGCGCGGACTGGAGGATGAGCACCGCGGCCGCCTGGTCGACGACCCCGCGTTGTGAACGGCCTGCCACTCCGCTCTCGCGTAGTCTGCGGTGCGACTCGACCGTGGTCAAGCGCTCGTCGACCAACCGGACCGGGATCGGGCCGAGCGCGCGGGCCAGCTCAGCCGCATACGCACGAGCCTGCTTCGCGGCCTCCCCCTCGACGCCCGAGAGGTGTCGCGGCAGCCCCACGATGACTTCCATCGCCTCCAGCTCACCGGCGACGGCGACGATGCGGGCCAGGTCGGTGCGGGCCGACGACGAGTCCCGCGGAACCGTCTCGACGGGCGACGCGAGCAGGCCCGAGGGGTCGGTGGACGCGAGTCCCACGCGCACCGAGCCCACGTCGATCCCGAGGCGAACTCCCGCTCGCACCACCTCATGCAACCACAGGAGCGGCGTGCCGACTCGCCGAGCGCGCCGTCAGCCGATCCGGCTCCGCAACGCGTCCTCGACCGATCCCAGGGCCGCGGAGACCTTCGTCGGGTCGGTGCCGCCCCCCTGGGCGAGATCGTCCTTGCCGCCGCCTCCGCCGCCGAGGACATGCGCGGCGCTCCGGACGAGCGCACCGGCGGTCACTCCAGCCTCGCGGGCCCCGGCGTTGGTCGCGACGACGACCACCGGGCGGCCCTTGGGGGCCGAGGCCATGGCCACGGTCGCCGCCCGGTCGGCGCCGAGCCGGTTGCGGACGTCGAGGACGAGCGTCCTCAGGTCGTCGGCCGGGAGGTCCCCGGCGTCGTGGGTGACCAGAGCCACGCCACCGAAGTCGCGCGCGCTTGACACCAGCCCCGCCGCCGCCCCGAGCGCCTTCTCCTGCCGCGTTGCCGCTATCTCCCGCTCGGCGTCCTTGAGCCGGGTGAGGATGCCGGAGACCCGCTCCGGGAGCTCCTCTGGCCGAGCCTGCAGCGCCTCCGTGAGCTGCCCGACGATGGCGTGCTCCCGCGCCAGGAAGGAGTATGCGTCCGCGCCGACGAGCGCCTCGACGCGCCGGACCCCGGAGCCGATCGACGACTCGCCGAGCAGCTTGACGACGCCGAGCTGGCCCGAGCGCTGGGCGTGCGTGCCGCCGCACAGCTCGCGGGCCCACTCGCCGACCGAGATGACCCGGACCGCGTCGCCGTACTTCTCACCGAACAGAGCCATAGCGCCGGCGTCACGGGCCTGCTGCTGCGTCATGACCTCCGCCGTCACCGGCAGGTCGTCAAGGAGCAGCGCGTTCACCCGCGCTTCGACGTCCCGCAGCACTGTCTTCGGAACCGCCGACTGCGCCGTGAAGTCGAACCGGAACCGGCCGGGTGCGTTCTCGGACCCGGCCTGCGTCGCGGTGTCGCCGAGCGCCTCCCGGATCGCCTTGTGCACCATGTGCGTCGCCGTGTGCGCACGCGAGATCGACTTGCGCCGCTCAATGTCGACCTCCGACTGCGCGAGCGCGCCCGGGACCACCTCGCCGAGCACGACGGTCGCGCGGTGCGCGATGACCCCGGCGATCGGCGACTGGACGTCGCGAACCTCGAGGACCGCGCCGTTGTCGAGCTCGATGCGCCCGCCGTCGGCGAGCTGACCGCCGCCCTCGGCGTAGAACGGCGTGCGGTCGAGGACGACCTCGATGTCGTCACCCGGCTGCGCCGCCTCGACGCCCTCGCCGTCCCGGACGATCGCGGCGACGCGCCCCTCGGAGACGACCTCGTCGTACCCGGTGAACTCGACGGCGCGACCGAGGTCGTCGACGATGCGCCGGTAGACCGTCGTGTCGACGTGTCCCTGCTTGCGCGACTTGGCGTCGGCCCTCGCCCGGTCCCTCTGCTCCTGCATGAGCCGGCGGAACCCGGCCTCGTCGACGGCGACGCCGTGCTCGGCGGCCATCTCGAGGGTCAGGTCGATGGGGAACCCGTACGTGTCGTGCAGCGCGAAGGCCTGCGCCCCGCTCAGCTCCTGCCGCTGGTCTCCGGCCGCCTTGACCCGCGCGACCGCGGTGTCGAGGATCGTCGTCCCGGAGGCCAGAGTGCGACGGAAGGCCTCCTCCTCCGCGTACGCAACCTGGCTGATCCGGTCGAAGTCGGTGCGCAGCTCGGGGTAGGTCGTGCTCATCCGCTCCATCGACACCGGCAGCAGGTAGGGAAGGCACGGATCGGCGTCCTGCCAACCCAGCAGCCGCATCGAACGGACCGCCCGGCGGAGCATCCGGCGCAGGACGTAGCCGCGGCCTTCGTTGCTCGGCGTCACTCCGTCGCCGATGAGCATGAGGCAGGACCGGACGTGGTCCGCCACGACGCGCAGCCGGACGTCGTCCGGGCTGCTCTGCGCGGCCACGTGGCTGGGAATCGCGCCGTAGCGCTTGCCGGTCATCTCCGCGGCGCGGTCGAGGACCGGCCATACCTCGTCGATCTCGTAAAGGTTGTCGACGCCCTGCATCACGCTGGCGATGCGCTCCAGACCCATGCCGGTGTCGACGTTCTTCTTGGGCAACGGCCCGAGGACGTCGAAGTCGGCCTTGCTGCGAACCGCGCCGAGTTCGAACTCCGTGAAGACGAGGTTCCAGATCTCCATGTACCGGTCTTCGTCGACACTTGGGCCACCCTCCGGGCCGTACTCCGGGCCGCGGTCGACGAAGATCTCGCTGCACGGGCCGCCGGGGCCGGGGATGCCCATGTGCCAGTAGTTGTCGAGCCGGTCGCGTCGGACGATCCGCTCCTTGGGGATGTCGGTCAGCTCGAGCCAGAGCGCCTCGGCCTCGTCGTCGTCCTCGTAGACGCTGGCCCAGAGCTTGTCGGGGTCGAGTCCGTAGCGGCCGTCCTGGACCGTCCCGGTCAGCAGCTCCCACGCATACGCGATGGCCTCGTGCTTGAAGTAGTCACCGAACGAGAAGTTGCCGTTCATCTGGAAGAACGTGCCGTGCCGGCTGGTCTTGCCGACCTCGTCGAGGTCGGGCGTCCGGACGCACTTCTGCACCGAGGCCGCGCGCGGCCAGGGCGGGGTCTCGAGGCCGCTGAAGTAGGGCACGAAGGGAACCATCCCGGCCACGACGAACAGCAGGTTCGGGTCGTCGTAGGGCAGCGGCGCGCTGGGGACGACGGCGTGGCCGTTGTCCTCGAAGAACGCCAGCCAGCGACGCGCGATCTCGGCGGTTTCCATGGTGAGCGACCCTAGTCGCTCGGGCGCAAGCGGCTCGCGCGGCTTTCGGTGCCGCAGCCCGGCCTCACCGCCGGCTAGCCCGTGGCGCCCTCGTTGGCCTCCTTGATGGCCGCTTCGATCCGGGAGTAGTCGGCGGTCGGGTCCATCCCGAAGATGCCGGCCCACGCGGGCACCGTCTCGGTCTCGAAGTAGCGGTGACCGTACCCGCCCTTGACCGTGTTGGACATCGCCATGTCGGCGGTCACCTGCCAGAAGGTGACGAACGGCATCCACGACATGTAGCTCATCGGGGTGCCGGGTTCGCGGGTCTCGAGCAGCCACTCCGGGGTGTTGAAGATGAGGTCGGTCGACCACCAGACGACCGGGTCGGAGTCGTGCTGGAGGTAGACCACTCTGGGCGCGTTCCACGGTCCGAACGCGTGGCCGTACTCGTCCGCAGTGATCTCGGCCTCGTTGCTCGCGAACCGGAAGTGGACCCCGTTGCCGACTGTCGGGTTCACCACCGTTGAACCGAAGGTCCGCTGGTCGGTGAGGGTCTCGTGGTTCGGGGTGAACGACGGCGTCCCAGTCCATAGGGCGCCGTCGACCTGGGCAAGCATGTCGTCCGGGGACTCGAACGCTCCGTTGCCGCCGTAGGCACCGAGGGACTCGCCACCGGTGTAGAGCTTCGGTCGCGCGTTCTGCGGCAGCGACGCCACCTTGGCGGCGACCGCCTTGAAGAGCAGGCGGCCGACCTTGGGCGGCTGGTCACGGGCGGTGAGCAGGCCGAGGGCCGAGGGCAGGGTGGAGTACTGCATCGTGACGATGGCGCTGTTCCCGTGGAGCAGGTACTCGAACGACTCCGCCGCCCACTCGTTGACGAACCCTGTGCTCGTCGACGTGACGACCAGGATCGCCGACCGCTCCCACGCCTTGGTGCGGTCGAGCTCGGCCATGACGAGGTTCTTGGTGTCCTCGAGGTTGCGCTCCTTGTCGACGCTGGCGAAGATCCGGATCGGCTCCATCGCCTCTTCGTCACGGGTGACCACGCTGATCCGGGCGGCGTTCGGCCCCGACGACAGGAAGGTCTTTCCGTCGGCGCCGACGCGGTCAAAGGACACCAGCGAGTTCGGCCCGCCCGACCGCATCGGCGAGGCGGGGTTGAAGACGCCGGCCGGGGTCGAGGCGTTGATGGCGGCCGCCTGCTCCGCCGCCGCGAGAAGGAGACCGCGGATGACGACCTGGTCGAGCACCCCGGCGACGATGAGGACCGTCACGACCGTCGCGACGACCCGGGCGATGGCGACCCGCACGACGCGGCGCGCCAGCCGCGCCGTGACCCAGTGGGTCAGCCTGAGGAAGAGGTGCCAGATGCCGATGAAGAGCGCCCCGACGAGGATGGCGGTGAGGATGCTGACCAAGGGGTAGAGCGGCCCCGGCGGCTGCTCGCCGACGTACGCCGTGACGTAGCTGTGCCACGCGGCGTTGACGAACGGGTAGGCCAGCACCGCGACGAGGACCAGGAGGTACCAGATCCGGCGGAGCACCGTGCGCGCCTGCGGCCGGATCGTCATGCGGAACCCGGACCAGTGGGCGAAGAGGTGCCAGATCTCGGCGAGGATGAGGCCGATGACGTAGAAGATCAGCGCCGAGATGCCGCCGATCAGACCCTGGAAGTACCACGGCCTGGGTAGCAGCGACGGCGTGTCGGAGGTGAGGTAGCCGAGGAAGGCCAGGGCCGCCGGGAACCGCGGCAGGTTCTCGACCCAGTGCCGCAACCTCCACCACAGGCGACGCAGCCGCGACCGTCGTCGGGCCTGGTGCTGCTCGACCGACCGCTGGGTGACGGTGTCCACCCCCATGTCGGCCATTGTCCCGCAACACGGGCTTTCGCCAAGGGTTTCTGCTCAGCGGCCGGCCAGCCGGTCCCTCAACCAGGTCAGCCGAGCCGCGAGCCGTTCCTCGAAGCCGCGGTCCGTCGGCCGGTAGTAGTCCGTCGTCCCCGCCAGGTCGTCGGGAAGATACTGCAGGGCGGCCACGCCGTCGGGGGCGTCGTGCGCGTACGCATACCCCTCGCCATGCCCGAGTCGGGCGGCACCCGCGTACCCGCTCCCCCGCAAGTGCGGCGGCACCGGTCCGCCCTTGCCGGCGCGGACGTCGGCGATCGCCTCGCCGATGGCGAGGTATGCGGCGTTGGACTTCGGCGCCATCGAGTTGTGGACGACGGCCTGCGCCAGGATGATCCGCGCCTCCGGCATGCCGATCTGCGCCACGGCGTGCATCGCGGCGACGGCGGTCTGCAGGGCGGTGGGGTCGGCCATCCCGACGTCCTCGCTGGCGGCGATGACGATGCGGCGCGCGATGAAGCGCGGGTCCTCCCCGGCCTCGAGCATCCGGGCGAGGTAGTGCAGGGCGGCATCGACGTCGCTGCCGCGCATCGACTTGATGAGGGCGCTCGCCACGTCGTAGTGCTGGTCGCCGCCCCGGTCGTAGCGCACGGCGGCCTGGGCGACCGCCTGCTCGGTGTGCGCGAGGGTGATGGTCGTCAGACCAACGGTGTCGGTATGCGTGCCGAGGGGTTCCGCGTCGAGGGCCACCCCCGCGGCGGCCTCGAGCGCGTTCAGGGCGCGTCGGGCGTCACCACCGGCGATGCGCACCAGGTGGTCCCGTGCACCGTCCTCGAGGACGAACGCGCCGCCGAGCCCGCGCTCGTCGGTGACCGCGGCGTCGACGAGGTCGGCGATCTCGTCCTCGGTCAGGGGGTCGAGCGCGACGAGGATCGACCTCGAGAGCAGCGGCGCGATGACACTGAACGACGGGTTCTCGGTGGTTGCCGCGACGAGGACGATCTGCCGGTTCTCGACGCCCGGCAGCAGGGCGTCCTGCTGCGCCTTGGTGAACCGGTGGATCTCGTCGAGGAACAGGACGGTCTGGCGGTCGTAGAGGTCGCGGTCGCGGCGAGCCTGGTCCATGACCTCGCGGACGTCCTTCACCCCGGCGGTGACCGCGGAGAGCTCGACAAAGCGACGGTTCGACGCGCTCGCCACGAGGTGGGCCAGGGTGGTCTTCCCGGTGCCGGGCGGACCCCAGATGATCGCCGAAAGCGGGCCGGCCGGTCCGCCGGAACCCTCGACGAGGCGACGCAGCGGACTGCCCGGTCGCAGGATCTCCGCCTGGCCGCGGACCTCGTCCAGGGTGCGAGGACGCATCCGCGCGGCCAGCGGCGGGAGCGAGACGTCGTTCTCGTATGCGGTGGCGCCCGTCGCGGGGCCGGTCGTCCGCTGTTCGCGCGCGGACGCGAACAGGTCGGTGTCGCTGTCCGTCATCGCCGTCAGGCTATCCGGGTCGAGCGACAGCGCTGTCCGGCTCGACGATCTCCTGCGCGTAAGCGACGAGCCGGTCCGCGAGCTCGTCGGGCCGGCTCAGCGCCACGAGATGCCCGCCGGGCATCTCGTCCACCGGAATCCCCAGGCGCTCGGAAACGACTCGACGTTGGAGCTCGACCGGGAAGAACCGGTCGTCCCGGGCCGCGAGGAAGCGGGTCGGCACGTCCGGCCAGGCGGCCACCGGCCACGGCTTCTCGAAGGGGGTTCCGGACTGCGGCGGCTCGCCCCGCGAGAACGCCTCCTCGCGCACCTCGGCCGGCACGTCGTGGAAGAACGCGTCCAACAAGTCGGGGTCGTCCTCCAGCCGCCGCCCGTCGCGGTCCGCCTGCTCCCGCCGAGCCCGCTCGAAGCCGGTGTTACCCCACCACTCGCCGCCCGACTCCCCGGCGCGCGGGGTCATCGCGTTGAGGAGCACCAGCATGCGCACCGGCCGTCGGTCGCACACCAGCGGAATGGTGAGTCCGGCCATCGACTGGCCCACCAGGACGGGATCCGAACGGTCACCGGCCGCGGCGACCACCGCGTCGGCGTACTGGGCCAGGCCGGCGGAGTCGTCGGCTGCCGGCAGGTCGACGGCCACCGCGTCGTAGCCGCGGGTCGCCAGCGCCGGGACGACCCGGTGCCAGTACCACGCGTCCCCGCCGGCTCCGGGAACCAGGATGAAGGAGATCATGGTCCACGCTTACCCTGGATCGTGGTCACCGTCGACGTTCGGTCCGCCGAGGCGTCGCCGCAGCCGTCGGAGGGGCCGCCAGACCAGCAACCCGAGCCCGGCGCATACCCCGAGCCGGCCTACCCGCGGACCCGGCTCGGCCGGCTCGGGGCCACCTCGGCGCGGCACCCGTGGCGGTTCGTGGTCATCTGGGTCGTCCTCACCGCGGCCGCCTTCGCCGTGGCGGTCGGCGGGATCACCGGTGAGTCGCTGTTCCAGCGGTTGCACTCCGGCGCCCCGTCGGCGCCCAGCGAGGCGGAGACGGGTCAGGACCTCATCCAGGACAACCAGGCCAGTTCCGACAGCCTGACCCTCCAGGTCACCGGCGCGGATCTCAGTGACCCCGCGGCCGTCGCCGCCGCGACGAACGCGACCCAGAACTTGGCGAACATCCCCGGCGTCACGTCGGTGACGTCACCGTTCCTGCTGCCCGGCGGCCTGCAGAACCCGCAGGCCGCCGCCTTCCTGCGAGGCGGCAACCCCGGCGGCGGCGGGATCGTCACGGTGGCGAGCTTCGCAAGGAACCTGACGTCGGAGCAGCAAGCGGCGGCGCACCAGGCCGTGGAGCAGCAGTTCCGCCAGATCAACGGCGCGTTCCCCGGTGCGAGCGGCGACGTCGGCGGCGTCCGGCCCCTCGTCGACGCGATCACGCACCAGATCGAGGCCGACCTGCGGGCCGGTGAGGGCATCGCCCTGCCGCTTTCCTTTCTCGTCATGGTGTTCGTCTTCGGCGGGTTCGTAGCGGCCGGCATGCCGATCGCGGGAGCCATCGCCTCGATCGCCGGCGGCCTGGCGTCGCTGTTCGCGTTCTCCCACCTCATCGACCTCGACGCCAGCGTCGTCAACGTCGTCACCCTGCTCGGGATCGGCCTCTCGATCGACTACGGCCTGCTGACCGTGAGTCGCTACCGCGAGGAGCTGGGCCGCATCGCCGCGGCCGACACCGAGCGACGGCGCCATGCCTTCGACCGCGCGGACGTCATCGCCGCGACCGCTCGCACCGTCGCCACGGCCGGTCGCACCGTCCTCTTCTCCGGGCTCACGGTCGCCATCGCTCTCAGCGGCCTGCTGCTCTTCGACGCCGCGATAATGCGGGCGATCGGAGCCGCGGGTGTGTCGATCGTCCTCGTTGCCATCGTCGTCGACCTGACCCTCATCCCCGCGCTCTGCACCCTCGGTGCGAAGCGGCTCGTCCCCCGGCACCGCGAGACCGGCCCCGACCGCGGTGTGTTCTCGGCGCTGGCCAGGATGGTGCAGGCCCGGCCGATCATCGTCATCGTCGTCACGCTGGCCGCGCTCCTGGCCCTGGCCTGGCCGGCCCTGTCGATGAGGCTCACCTCATCGGGAGCGGAGATGCTTCCGGTCGACCAGCCGCAGCGGGTCTTCTTCGACAACCTCAACCGCGACTACCCCGCGCTCCAGTCCGCCGACGTGTCCGTCGTGGCCGAGGCACCGCTGGAGACGACCCAGCAATGGGTCACCTCTTCAGTGACGACGCTGCCCGGCGTCGAGCGGGCCACCGTTCGCTCCCTCACCCCGGACCTCAGCGTCGTCTCGGTCAGCGTCGCCGGCGAACCGGTCGGTCCGGAGACCGACGCGGTCATCGACGACCTCCGGACGAACCGTCCACCGTTCACGACCTACGTCACCGGGCAGGCCGCCGGCCAGCGCGACTTCCTCTCGAGCATGGTGTCCAGGGCCCCGTATGCGGTCGGCCTCGTCGTGCTCGGCACGTTCGTCCTGCTCTTCCTCATGACCGGGTCGCTGGTGATCCCGCTCAAGGCGCTCATCCTCAACGTGGTCTCGCTGGGGGCGGCGTTGGGCGTGCTGGTTCTGACCTTCCAGCAGGGCCACCTGCAGGGACTCATCCACTTCTCGTCGGTGGGGGCGATCGAGTCGATGATCCCGTTCCTCGCGCTGGCGTTCGGGTTCGGCCTGTCGATGGACTACGAGCTGTTCCTGCTGGCCCGCATCACCGAGCTCTACCGGCAGGGTGTCCCCAACGACCGGGCCGTCGCCCTGGGGCTGCAGCGGTCGGGCCGGATCATCACGTCCGCTGCGCTGCTCATCATCATCGTCTTCGCCGGGTTCGCCGCGGGGCAGCTGCTGATCATCAAGGAGATCGGCATCGCCCTGGTCACCGCAGTGATCCTTGACGCGACGCTCGTCCGGATGCTGCTCGTCCCGGCGACGATGACCCTGCTGGGGGAGTGGAACTGGTGGGCGCCGGCGCCGCTGGCCCGTTGGCACGCCCGACACGGCATCCGGGAGTAGCGCCTCGACGCAGACCGTCTGGTCGGTCATGAGGGCCTGGCGTCGACCCCCGCCTCCTTGCGCTGCAGCGCGGTGATCGGCGCGGGCGCGCCGGTGAGCGGGTCGTACCCGCCACCCGACTTCGGGAACGCGATGACCTCGCGAATCGAGTCCGTGTCGGAGAGCAGGGCGCAGATCCGGTCCCAGCCGAAGGCGATCCCGCCGTGCGGCGGCGCGCCGTACTGGAACGCGTCGAGGAGGAATCCGAACTTCTCCTGCGCCTGCTCCGGGGTGAGCCCCATCAGCGCGAACACCCGCTCCTGGACATCGCGCCGATGGATACGGATCGAGCCGCCGCCGATCTCGTTGCCGTTGCACACCATGTCGTAGGCGTACGCCAGCACCGACCCAGGGTCGCTCTCGAGGGACTCGAGGAACTCCTCCTTCGGCGCCGTGAAGGCGTGGTGAACCGCCGTCCAGGCCCCCGAGCCCACGGCCACGTCACCCGCCGCCTCGGCGTCACTGGCGGACTCGAAGAGCGGCGCGTCCATGACCCAGAGGAACCCCCAGGTGCCGGGCTGGATCAGCCCGCACCGGTACCCGATCTCGAGCCGCGACGCCCCCAGCAGGGCCCGCGACGCCTTGGCCGCTCCGGCCCCGAAGAAGATGCAGTCCCCTGGACCCGCACCCACGTGCGCCGCCAGACCGGCCGTCTCTGTCGGCGAGAGGAACTTGGCCACCCCGCCGCCCAGCGACCCATCCTCCTGGACCAGGACGTACGCCAGCCCCGGCGCCCCGCGCTGCTTGGCCCATTCCTGCCAGGCGTCGAGCTGCTTGCGCGGCTGTGCGGCGCCGCCCGGCATGACGACGGCGCCCACATACTTCTGCTGGAAGACCCGGAAGTCCGTCCCGGCGAAGAACGAGGTGCAGTCCACGAGCTCCTGCCCGAACCGGGTGTCGGGCTTGTCCGTCCCGTACCGCGCCATCGCCTCGGCGTAGGTCAGCCGCGGCATCGGGGTGGGTACCTCTGCCCCGATCAGGCGCCACAGCGCCACCGCGATCTCCTCGCCGAGGGCCAGAACGTCGTCCTCCTCGACGAAGCTCATCTCGATGTCGAGCTGGGTGAACTCCGGCTGCCGGTCGGCCCGGAAGTCCTCGTCCCGGTAACACCGGGCGATCTGGTAGTACCGCTCCATTCCCGCGACCATGAGGAGCTGTTTGAACAGCTGGGGGCTCTGCGGCAACGCATACCAGGACCCGGGCGCCAGCCGGGCCGGCACGATGAAGTCGCGAGCCCCCTCTGGCGTCGACCGGGTCATCGTCGGGGTCTCGATCTCGACGAAGTCGTGCCCGTCCAACACGGCCCGCGCCGCCGCGTTCACCTTGCTGCGCAACCGGATTGCGGCGCCCGGCGCCGGCCGGCGTAGGTCGAGGTAGCGGTACTTGAGCCGCGCCTCCTCTCCCACGTTGACGTGCCCGTCGATCTGGAACGGCAGCGGCGCACTGGGGTTCAGCACGTCGATCGCCGACGCGACGACCTCGACCTCACCGGTGGGCAGGTCGGGGTTCTCGTTTCCCTCAGGCCGCCGGCGGATCTCGCCGGTCACCCGCACGCAGTACTCGTTGCGGATGTCGTGGGCGCCGCCCTCGTCCAGGACCTCGTCGCGGGCGACGACCTGGACGACACCCGACGCGTCGCGCAGGTCGAGGAATGCCACGCCGCCGTGATCGCGCCGCCGGGCGACCCATCCCGCAAGGGTGACGCTCTGGCCGGTCTGGTCGGTTCGAAGCGAGCCGGCCTCGTTGGTGCGGAGCACGGAAGGTCCTTCGACAGGTTGGGCGGTCGGACAGCCGGGCCATCCTATGAGGACGCATACCGAGGCGTCGTACCGTGACCCGATGAGAGCGGGGTGGCGGTGGGGGGTGTGCGCCGCAGTCGTCGCTGTCCTCGTCGCCCTGCCCTTCGCCGTCCGGTATGCGCCGGTGGGGGCTTCCGACGCCTCGGCCGCCGCGCTGCTGGCCCGGATCCACGCGTCCGCCGCGAGGCCGTACGCGGGCTACGCCGAGAGCATCGGCTCGCTGGCCCTGCCGACGACGGACCAGCTGGACGACGTCAGCGCGCTGCTCAGTGGCCGAACCCAGGTCCGCGTCTGGTGGCAGTCGGCGACGGACTGGCGCGCAGACACCATCACCCCGGCCGGCGAGCGCAGCACGCGGACAACGACGGCCGGCGCACTGGTGTGGGACTACGAGGACAAGCGGGTGACGACGAGCGGCCCCGAGCCGAACGGCACCATCCGGCTGCCCCGAGACACCGACACAATGCCACCGCAGCTGGCCGCCCGGATGCTCTCGGACGCCCGGCTCGACGAGGTGAGCGCGCTGCCGGCCCGCCGGGTGGCCGGCCGGGCCGCCGAGGGGCTGTCGTTGCGGCCGAGCGACCCGCTGAGCAGCGTCGGCCGGGTGGACGTCTGGGCCGACGCGGCCTCCGGGATCCCCGTGCTCGTCGAGGTGTTCGGCCGCGCCGGCGACGTCGCGGCCATGGCGAGCACCTTCCTCGACTTCACCGACGCGGCGCCTACCGCAGCCGATCTGGCTTTTGTAGTCCCACCCGGCGTCCGCGTCCGCCCCGCTCCGCGTTCCGACCTCGTGCGCGACGTCGCCCGGTCCGGCGGCCCGCTCCCGCCCGACACGCTGCTGGGCTTCACCCGGTCACGTCCGGCAGCCGGGGGGACGACGATCGGCGAGTACGGCCGTGGCGTCACCCAGCTCGCCGTCGGCGCGCTACCGGACCGGCTCGCGGGCTCGCTGCGCGAGCAGCTGCGGCTCGGGGTCGGCGTCCGCGAGACCCCTGAGGGAGTCGTCGTCGGCGTCGGCCCGGTCGGCCTGCTGCTCACCACGTCGCGCGGCGGCTTCGCCTGGCTCGTGGCCGGGACGGTGACCGCCGACGGCCTCGCTCGCGCGGCGACCGAACTGGGTGAGGCGCCGTCATGATGATCCGCACCGAAGGCCTGACCAAGCGGTTCGGCTCGGTCACGGCGGTCGACGACGTCGGGCTCGAGGTGTCGGCCGGCGACATCTACGGCTTCCTCGGCGCCAACGGGTCGGGCAAGACGACCACCGTCCGGTGCCTCCTGGGGCTGGTCCTCCCGACCCGAGGCCGGATGGAGCTGCTGGGCCGGCCGATGCCCAGGTCGGGCCGCCAGGTGCTGCCCAAGGTGGGCGCGCTCGTGGAGGGCCCCGCCGCATACGGGCATCTGTCCGGGCACGCCAACCTCACCCTGATCGATGCGATCGGCGGTCCCGGCGGCCCGTTGGGCGGCGGCCGTCGCGACCGAGCCGAGCGGGCCCGCCGTGCGCTGGACGTCGTCGGGCTGGGTGATGTCGGCCGCCGCCCGGTGCGCGCGTACTCGCTCGGTATGCGTCAGCGGCTGGGCCTCGCGGCGGCGCTGCTCCGCCAGCCGGAGCTCCTCGTCCTCGACGAGCCGACCAACGGGCTGGACCCGCAAGGTATCCGCGAGGTCCGGACGCTGCTCCAAGAGCTGCACGCGGCCGGGACGACGGTGTTCCTCTCCAGCCATTTGCTCGCTGAGGTCGACCAGCTCTGCACCAAGATCGGGCTGCTCGACCGCGGCCGGCTCGTACTGCAGGAGTCGCTCGCGACGCTGCGGGCACCCACGGGGCGGACGGTGGTCGTAACCCCGGATGCCGCTCGCGCGGCGCAGGTCCTGGGGCCCGCCGTCGATCATATGAACGGACAACGGCTGCTGGTGCGTGGCGCCGATCCGGCCGCCGTGAACGCCCGGCTCGTGGCCGAGGGCGTTCCGGTGTCAGAGCTCGGGCCGGAGCGACGCTCGCTCGAGCAGGTCATCGAGGAGCGGACCTCGGCGCGCCGGCCGGGGGAGGTCGCGCGGTGATCCGGGTCGAGCTGGTCAAGCTGTTCGGGCGCCGCCGGACCTGGGTGGCGATCGGGCTGCTCAACCTGCTCCCTACGCTGGTCTGCGTCCTCCTCGCGTGGACGCGGATCGCCCCCCGGCCCGGTCAGGGGCCGGCCTTCCTCTCCGCCGTCCTCGCCAACGGCTCCCTGTTCGCCATCGCGGCCCTGGCCATCGTCCTTCCGCTGTTCCTGCCCATCGCGGTGGCCGTCGTCGCCGGCGACGCCGTGGCGGGCGAGGCGCAGGCCGGCACCCTGCGGTACCTCCTCGTGCGTCCGGTCGGCCGGACCCGGCTGCTCGTCGCCAAGCTCATCTCGGTCGTGGCCTTCGTCCTCCTCGGCGTCGTTACGGTGACGGCCGTCGGATTCGTCGTCGGACACTTCCTGCTCGGTGATGCGCCGCTGTCCCAGGCCATGGTGAGCATCTCGGGGTCGCTGCTGACGCCGGAGCAGGTGACCTGGCGGACCGCCGCGGCCATCCTGCTCGTGACGTTCTCCATGCTGGGCGTCGCGGCGATGGCCCTCTTCCTCTCGACGACGACCGACTCACCGCTGTCGGCCACGCTCGGCGCGCTGGCGTTCCTCATCGGCTCGTCGCTGCTGCTGACCGTCGATGCCGCACGACCGTTGCAGCCCTACCTGCCGACCCGGTACTGGCTGTCCTTCGTCGACCTCTACCGCGACCCGATCCTTTGGAGCAACGTGACCCGGGGCATCGCCCTGCAGGCGGTCTACGTCAGCGTCCTCCTGCTGGCCGCCTGGGCCAACTTCACCACCCGCGACGTCACGAGCTGAGCCGCGCGCAGTCGTCGAGTCCGAAGGCGGGAATCGCACCGGTTCCCAATGCCTCCAGCACGATGCTCTGGGCGACTCGGTCGGTCGGTAGCCCGCCGTGGTTCACCGTGCTCGACGGGCAGATGCTCTGGACCGACGGGCTGGGTGCGTCCTCCTCGACCGACGAGGTCGGCGGCTGGACGACCTCGTCGCTCGCGGTCCACAGCGACAGGGCGAGCGCCCCCGCAGGCAGCGGCTCGGCGTCCAGCCGTGAGAGGACGGCGCTGTCCGGCGCGAGCTGCTGGCAAGCCAGCGGGCAGGTTCCCGACACCAGTGTCCCGAGGCGGGCGACGTCGGTCCCGTGCAGCGGCGACCCGAGCATCACGAGGCGCCGGACCTGACCGGCTCCGGCGTGCTCGGTGGCCCATAGTCGCGCCACCACCCCACCGGCGGAGTATCCGACGACGTCGACGGCTTCCGCGCCGGTGCGAGCCAGGACGGCGTCGACAGCGGAGCCCAGCACGTCAGCTTGCGCTCCGAGATCACCCTGGCCACGGTCCGGAAGGTCGACGACGGTGACGTCCCGGCCGGCGTTGCGCAGACGGCCGGCCAGGCCTTGAAGGGATACCACCGAGCCGCCGTATCCCGGGACCAGCAGGACCGGACCGGCTACGTCCTGGTCGACGGTGGTCAGACCCCCGCGCACGACGTTGGTGATCCCCGCCGTGACCGCGACCAGGACCACGGCCGCGACGAGCCCGATCACCGTCAGCACGAACCGGCGCCTCGCTGGGGCCTGTCGCGGGAGCACGCCCCATCATGCGCGCCGGAGGACGACGGCACGAAAGGTGGCACGGGGTAGCATTCGTCCCCTGCCCGAAGTCGAGGCAGGATCACCACGACAATCCGGGTGCGGGACCCGGGTCACGTTCCCTTGGGGAGATCAGGGAATCCACCTTGGCGTCAGTTGTCCAGCTGCTGCCCACTCGCCCCCGCCCCGCCTCACGCCCTCGCCGTCGTCCCGGCGCTCACCGTCATCCGGAAGCGGTTCGTCGCCGCGACCGCGTCGTCGACGCCGAGCTGTCCGTCGCGTCCGACCTGCCCGCCCCACCGGACGATCACGACAAGTACTCCTACGTGCGGCGTCGCTTGTGGCTGCTCGTGCCCTTGTCGGTCGTGGGGTTCGTGTGCTTGTCCGCGTCGCAGTTCATGCTGGTGATGTCGACCCAGCTGATCTGGCTGTTCCTTCCGCTGCTCCTGTTCACGGTCGTCTATTTCCTCGTCTCCCAGACCGTGAACAGTGTCAGCACCGATTTCGACCTCCGGGCTCATCGACTGGCCGTCAGGTCGTGGCACCCGGCGGTGTATCCCGATGTCGACGTCTTCCTGCCGGTATGCGGAGAGCCCCTGACCGTGCTCGCGAACACCTGGACGCACGTGTCTCACCTCGTGGGCACCTACGGCGGACGGGTGACGCCCTATGTCCTGGACGACGCCGGCGACCCCGATGTCGCCGCTCTGGCTCGGGAGCACGGTTTCCGGTACCACAGCCGCCCGAACCGGGGCTGGTTCAAGAAGTCCGGGAACCTCCGCTTCGGCTTCCAGCTGGCCTCCGCGCCGTACATCCTCATCCTCGACGCCGACTTCGCGCCGCGTCGTGACCTGCTGGACGAGCTGCTTCCCTACCTGGACGGCGATGAGCGGGTCGGGATCGTCCAGTCGCCGCAGTTCTTTCGGGTGACCGACTACCAGAATTGGGTCGAGCGGGGCGCCGGCGCGGTGCAGGAGTTCTTCTACCGCACCATTCAGGTGTCTCGCCAGGCGCGGGGTGGCGCGATCTGCGTGGGGACCTGCGCGATCTACCGGCGAGCGGCGCTCGAGGAGAACGGCGGGATAACACTGATCGAGCACTCCGAGGATGTGCACACGGGGTTCGACCTGCGCCGTCGTGGCTGGACCCTTCGGTACGTGCCCCTGGTGCTGGCCACGGGAATCTGCCCGGACTCCGTCGACGCCTTTCTCTCGCAGCAGTACCGATGGTGCTCCGGCTCCTTGACCATGTTGACCACCACGGCGTTCTGGCGAACCAAGCTCGGCGTGGGAACGCGGCTGTGCTACGTGTCGGGGTTCTTCTACTACGTGCACACGGCGCTCTTCACCGTGTTAGGCCCGCTGATCCCCATCCTCCTGCTGCTGCTGGTTCCGTGGAGCCTGCGGCTGGAGAACATGACCCTGGTCCTGCCGAGCATCGTCTACGCCGCGGTGGTCCTCCCGCTCTGGCACCGCGCGCCGTTCCGGCTCGAGGCCTGGTCCATCCAGATGATGTACGGCTGGGCGCACCTGTTCGCCATCTGGGACTGCCTGCGTGGCCGCCCCTTGGAGTGGCGAGCGACCGGCTCCTCAGGCGCCAGGGACTCGAACCGGAACCGCCGCTTCTGGGTCGGCGTCGTCGCCTGGGGGAGCACGACCGCTCTGGTCTGGGTCGGTGCGGCACTGTGGCGGATGTCGACCATGGTGCCATGGGACTTCGCCCTGGTCCTGGCCTCCGGGCTGTTCTACGCCCTGACCGTCGGGCGCATCCTGGTCCAGCCGGACAGCGCCGGAGTCCGGTGACAACGACGTCGCGGTCCGCGGCGGTCACGGTGGGGCGCTCGCGCCCCTCGGCCGCCCTGCTGTCGGCCTCGCTCCTGGGCCTTCTCGTCGGCCTGGTCGGATGCACTACACAGCCGGCGCCACAGACCGCCCCCGCCGCGGGAACCGCCCAGGGGCCTACCCTCGCGCCCTCGACGAAGCCGTCCGCGGCACCGGCGCTTCCGTACGACGTCCGACCCTTGCTCACGCCGTCGCGGAAGTACTTCGGCGCCGGGATGGACGGTGCTCCGACGTCGATGGGCCCGGTCGAGGCGTTCACGGCGAAAGTGGGCAAACAACCGAACATGCTCTTGTACTTCGCCGGCTGGGGCGACGGCTTCAACGGTCAGGGGGTGCGGAACGCCTGGGACATCGGGGCGTTGCCCGTGATGTCGTGGGAGCCGTACTCGCCGTCGTTGGCGGCGATCGCCGACGGTGCGACCGACGCCTACGTGCGAAAGGTCGCCTCGGATGTCCGAGCGCTGAACCTGCCGGTCGCGATCAGCCTGGCGCACGAGATGAACGGCTTCTGGTACCCGTGGGGCACCCGGAACGCCTCGCCGGCCGACTTCACACGGGCGTGGCAGCGGGTTCACGACATCTTCCTGGATGTGGGAGCGACGAACGTCATCTGGGTGTGGAGCCCCAATGTCGTCAACTCGTTGCCTGAGGTGCCGCTGAAGCCGTTCTACCCCGGCGACTCCTACGTCGACTGGATCGGCGTCGTGGGGTACTACGAGACGGGCGGCGAGCGCACCTTCGCGACGCTGTTCGGTCCGACTCGGACCGAAGTCCGCACGTTCTCCCAGAAGCCCCTGCTCATCCTGGAGACCGGCGTGGAAAGCGGCTCGCGCAAGGCCAAGGACATCGCCGATCTCTTCGCCGGCGTGGCCGCCTCGTCGGACGTCGTCGGGTTCAACTGGTTCAACTATTTCCGTAGAGCCGACTGGCGGGTCGACAGCGACCCGGGCGCCCTCGCCCAGTTCCGAGCCAGTGCACAGAACGACGTCTTCGGCTTCGACGTGAGGAAGCCCTAGATGGCGGTCTCGACCACCCCGACCTCCCGAACGCGCCAGCCGTCGCGGGCGTCGCTCAGGAGGCGCTCACGCGTCCAGCGCCCGGCCTGGGTGGGTCGTGCCGTGCTGGCCGGGATACTGGCCGTGCAGACTCTGCTCACGCTACGGCTGCACAACACCGCCTTCGACGACGAGGCGCTCTACCTGTACGCGGGTCACCTGCAGCTCGAGGCCATAGCCAAGGGGGGTCCGCTCCGATCCGAGTTCACGGACTACTTCTCCGGCTCCCCTCTTCTCTACCCACCCGCGGCCGCTGCGGTGGACTCGGCGTTCGGCCTATCGGGCGCACGGGCAGTCAGCCTCGCCTTGATGCTCGGTGCGACGATCCTGGTCTACGCGCTGTCGCGGCTGCTCTTCGACGAGATGGCCGGAGTCGGCGCCGCGGCACTGTTCAGCACGACGCAGTCGACCTTGTTCCTCGGACACCTCGCCACCTACGACGCCGCCGCCCTGTTCATGCTGGCCCTGGCCGCCTGGTTGGCGGTCCGGAGCAGCCGATGTTCCAGCTCCAATGTCGGCATCGGGCTGATCCTCGCAGCCGCCGTTGCTGTCGCCCTCGGGGTGGCGGTCAAGTATGCGACCCTCATGTATTTGCCCACCGTGGCGGGCTTGGCCGCGTTGTCCGCCTACGAGCGCGGCCGTTGGGGTGCTGCGCTGCGGCGGGCACTGCTCCTCTGCGGCGTTAGCGCCGCCCTGCTCGCTGGGGGGCTGGCGCTCGGCGGGCCGTCGTACCTGCGAGGCCTCAGCTCCACGACGACCGCTCGGGAGCACGGCGACGCGAACCCGGTGGACCTGCTGGTGAGCTGTCTGCAGTGGGGCGGCGGCATCGTCGCCCTGGCGATCCTTGGCGCTGCGTGGTTCGGCTGGCGACGACGCGACGCCCGTCCGCAATGGTGGCGACTCGCCCTCGGTGGGCTGCTCTGCGGTACGGCCTTGCTGGCTCCCGCCTACCAGATGTACCTGCACATGACCGTATCCCTGCACAAACACGTCGGCTTCGGCTTGCTGTTCGCGGCCTCAATGGCCGGGGTCGGCCTCAGCACCCTGGTGGGACAGCACTTCCGGTTCCCTCAGGTGGCCATCGCCTGTTGGGTCACGTTGCTGACGTTCGGCATCACGCAGTCCCAGCACCTCTACCTGGGGTGGGCTGACAGCTCATCGCTGGTCAACGCCATCCGGCCGCAGCTCGCGCCCGACCATCACTACCTCGTCGAAGCGGACTCGGTGCCGCAGTACTACCTCCGGGCCGAGACGACGCCCGAACAGTGGACCTCGACCTACTCGATCGACTACACCGACCGAACAGGCCGAGGACTGACCGGGGATTCCGCATACCAGGCCGCCATCCGTGATGGCCACTTCGACCTCGTCGTGCTCAGCTTCACCGTCACCCAAGAGCTCGATCGTGTGCTCGAGGCGCAGCTGCGCACCGACGGCCAGTACCGAATGCTCGGGAAGCTGCCCTTCGACAACAGCTACGGCAGCGGAAGCTACGAGATCTGGGTCAAGATCCCGACGACCTAGTCCCTGCCGCGGCTACGCCCAACCGACCGGCGGCGGGCCTCCACCAGGCATCGAACCAGCATGACCCGCGCCCGGAGAATCGTCGGGAGCGGCCGCCACCGCAGCGGAGTCTGGTTGGACCCATGCAGCCGACGCTCCACCGACGGCGCCTCGAGGTGCCGCATCTCGTGCCGGACGTTGCCCACCAACCCGATCCACAGGTCGTGAGACTCGGTCAGCCACGGCGGGAACGGCAGCACGACCGGAAGCAGGTCGCGACGCATACCCATGGCACACCCGAAGTACCAGCGCACGCCCACCAGCACGGCCGCGACGTTCGTCGCATACCGGTGCGAGTCCTTGTCCCGGAGGTTCCACCGCGGCGGTCCAGGCGGCGCCCCGAGCACCGCCACGCTCGTGGCGACCATCCCGTCGCGGTCGAGGGCCGCGACCATCGCCTCGAGCCGGCCGGGCATCCAGACGTCGTCCTGGTCGGACAGGAACAGGTATGCGCCTCGCGCCAGACCCAGCGCACGCTCGAACGCCCGCACGTACCCGACATTGGAGTCGTTGCGGAACAACCGGATTCGCGCATCACCGAACGACTCGATCACCGAGACCGTGCCGTCGGTGCTGGCGTCGTCGACCACCACAAGCTCGTCCGACGGACCCAACTGATCGAGGATGGACCGGACCTGGTCGCCGATGAACGTCGCTCCGTCGTGGGCGGCGAGGCACACGCTTACGCGGACCACGCCACCCTCGTCGGTCATGCGCTCAGGGGTGCCACGGCCACGGCGCGGCGGCCGGTCGCAGGGTGGACCAGCCCTGCTGTCGGGATCCCCAGGCCGCCATAACGCCGACTACGGCGCCCGGGTTGTGGATGCGCCCGCCGAGGACAGCGGCGTACGCGTCGTCGAGGGGAACCCACATGCCGGTGATCCCCGCCTCCTCGCCACTCCGCTCGAAGGCGCCGTCGGCGATCTCCGAGACGTCACGCGCCAGGAAGATCCGCATCACCTCGGACGTGCTGCCCGGCGACGCGAAGAGGTCGACGAGCAGGTCCCACCGCTCGGCCCGCAGCTCCACCTCCTCGGCCAGCTCCCGGGCGGCGGTGACCTCCGGCGGCTCGTCACTGACGTCGCGCAGCCCGGCGGGGAGCTCCCACTCGCTGCAGCGGACGGGGTGCCGGTACTGCCGGATCATCACCAGATGGTCGACGCCGTCGATCTCGCGGAGGGCCACGACGATGACCGCCCCGGTGTGGTGGAGGTACTCACGCGTCACGCTGCCGTGGTCACCCAGGTCCACGGTGTCGCGGCGCAGGTCGAAGATCCTTCCCTCGACGACCACCTCGGACGAGAGCACGGTCGGTTCGACCTTCTCGTCGCGCAGGTCGGCGAGAGTCCCGAGGGGCAGGTCCACGGGTCAGCCCGCGTGAGCCGAGACCGGCTGAGGGGACACATAGCCCTCCGAATAGCCGTCGCGCGGAACTTCGACGAGGCGCTCGCCGCGCTGCCGGTCCAGGGCCGCCTCGACCAGCCCCGCGAACAGCGGGTGGGGGCGATGCGGGCGGGAGAGGAACTCCGGATGCGCTTGCGTGGCAACGAAATAGGGATGCACATCAACGGGCAGCTCGATGAACTCGATGAGCTCGCGGTCCGGCGACAACCCGCTGAACAGCATGCCCGACTCCTCGAGCTGCGTCCGGTACCCGTTGTTGACCTCGTAACGGTGCCGGTGTCGCTCCTCGACCTCGGTGACCCCGTAGGTCTTGGCCACGATGCTGCCCTCGGAGAGCCGCGCGGGGTAGAGACCCAGGCGCATGGTGCCGCCGAGGTCGCCGGCGCCCTCGACGAAGGCCTTCTGCTCCTCCATCGTCGCGATGACCGGGGCCGGGGTCTGCGGGTCGAACTCCGACGACGAGGCGCCGTCGATCCCGGCGACGTTGCGCGCATACTCGATCACCATGCACTGCAAGCCGAGGCAGATGCCGAGGGTCGGCACCTGACGCTCGCGGGCCCACCGGATCGCCCCGACCTTGCCCTCGATCCCTCGCACCCCGAAGCCGCCGGGGATCAGCACCGCATCGACTCCGCCGAGGGCCTTCTGGGCACCGGACTCGGTCTGACACTCGTCGCTGGCCACCCAGCGGATGTGCACCCTGGCGTTGTGCTGGAACCCACCGGCGCGCAGCGCCTCGGTGACGGAGAGGTATGCGTCGGGCAGGTCGATGTACTTGCCCACCAAACCGATCTCGACCACGTGCTCGGGGTCGTGGACGCGTAGGAGCATCCGGTCCCAGTCCCGCCAGTCCACGTCGTGGAACGGCAGTCCCAACCGACGGATGACGTACGCGTCGAGGCCTTCACGGTGCAACACCTTGGGGATGTCGTAGATGGACGGCGCGTCGACCGCCGCCGCGCACGCCGCCGTCTCGACGTCGCACATCAGCGAGATCTTCCGCTTGATGCCGTCGGGGATCTCCCGGTCCGCCCGGAGCACGAGGCCGTCGGGCTGGATGCCGACCTGCCGCAGCGCGGCCACCGAGTGCTGGGTCGGCTTGGTCTTGAGCTCGCCGCTCGGCGCCAGGTACGGCACGAGGGAGACGTGGAGGAAGAAGACGTTGTCGCGGCCGACGTCGTGGCGCACCTGCCGGGCGGCTTCGAGGAACGGCAGCGACTCGATGTCGCCGACCGTGCCGCCGATCTCGGTGATGATGACGTCTGGGGCGTCCTTGTCGCCGGTAGCGGTGGCCCGCATCCGCGCCTTGATCTCGTTGGTGATGTGCGGGATCACCTGGACGGTGTCGCCGAGGTACTCGCCGCGGCGCTCCTTGGCGATGACCCGGTTGTAGATCTGGCCGGTGGTGACGTTGGCGCTGCCCTGCAGGTTGACGTCGAGGAACCGCTCGTAGTGGCCGATGTCGAGGTCCGTCTCCGCGCCGTCGTCGGTGACGAAGACCTCGCCGTGCTGGAACGGGTTCATCGTTCCCGGGTCGACGTTGAGGTAGGGGTCCAGCTTCTGCATCGTGACCCGTACACCGCGCGCTCGAAGCAGATGCCCCAAGCTGCTGGCGGTGAGGCCCTTGCCGAGCGAGGAGGCGACGCCTCCGGTCACGAAGATGTGCTTGGTCTGCTCCACCACGGGATTGCAGTCTATGTCACGCGTCCGTGAGCGCCCGGCGAGGCGCCTCAGACGGCGTGGCTACGCATCCAGCCGGTCGCCGGCCGGCGGCCCAGGCCGCCAGAGCCGTCGGACGACCTCCCGGTCGAAGGCGGCCAACGCGGCCACGGTGACCAGGGCCCCGAGGGCGGCCAGCGCCACCGCGACCCCGGCGTTCGCCCAGGCCGCGGACACCTTCCACCACCGGTCGGCCAGCACGCCGGCAGCGGTTCCGACAGCCGCCCCGAGCACGGCGACGAGGACGGTTCGGCCCAGGCCGGCGAGTGCACCCGGTCCCCACGCCCGGGACGTGGCGGCGAGTAGGTCGAGGGTCGCGACGGCCAGCCCGACGACCGCGGCGGCACCGAGGGCGACGAGGGTCCAGACCGGCGCGGCGCCGGGCATGACCGCGACCAGGGGAATGCCGCCGGCGATGAGCCATGCCGCGGCGATGGCGCCCCCGGCGACGAACGGCCGACCCCGCACGTAGAGCGCCGCCGAGAGCACGGCCGCCAAGCCCATGAGGATGAGGGTCGGCGCCGCGGACCAGAGACCGGGGGTGAGCGCCTCCAGGGCAGCGCGTCCCCGCGCGGTCTCCCTGGCCCGGTCCAGGCCGCTGAAGAACCCGCCCACGGGCTCCGCGGCCGCCGCGAGGGCCGAGCAACCGACGGCACCCAGCGCCACTGCGGCACGTGCCTGCCCGGCCAGTGTGCCGACCGTTGGCGGCTTCCGGTGCCGAGCCGATCGCGTCAGCACCACGGTCTGGTCGAGTTCGACGGGCCCGGCCGGTGCCATCGAGACGCCGGCCAACCGCGCCACGACGCCGGCCACGAGCGGCCACAGGAGGGCCGCGTACACGAGGAGCAGGGTGCCCTGCCCGTAGGCCTGAACCGGAAGTACCCCGACGCCCGACCGCGACGTGACGATCACCGCCGCCACCGCGCCGAACAGCTGCCCCAGCACGGCGATTCCGCACGCTTGCGCGACTCCGCGGGTCTCCCCCGCCAGGATCCGAGGGATCCGGAAGGTGGGCCGGATCGCGAGCCCGACCCGCCAGGCCACCACCGCCGGGACGGCGGCGAGGACCAGCGCAGCCAGCGTCGTCCCGCCGGCGAGAACGGCGAGGTGGGATCCGGATACGCCCGTAGTGTCCCCGGCCGAGGCGAGCATGCGGAACGCCACCAGGCTGCCGACCGTCACAAGGGCCGCCAGCGCCGGACCGGCCGCCGCGGCGAGCGGGCGTCCGTGCGCCCGAAGGATGCCGCCGAGCACAACTCCGGCCCCGAGCAGGAGCGGCTGGGGTGCGAACCACCGCAGCATGTCGGCCGCCGCCTCGACGGCGCCAGCGCAGCCGCTGTCCCCGACCAGCGCGCTCGCGACCGGCCGCGCGGCCACGCCGACGCCGAGCGAGCACAGGCCGAGGATCAGGACGGTCCAGGTGAGGACGGCCGACTCCAGCCGCGACACGTCTCGTGGCCGACCGTGGCCCAGCGCCCCGACGAGCATCGGCACGGCGACCGAGGCGACGGCGCAGCCGGCCGCGACGTCGAAGAGGACCGTGGGTACGGCGTTGACCGCCTGGTACACCGTGCCCAGACACGTCGCCCCGACCGACCACGACAGCACCGGCCAGCGGACCACCGTCACGACCGCCAGGAGCAGGCCCCACGCGGCCACGACGAGCCCCGCCGGGGCCGAAGGCCGCGAGGAGACCACCGGTGGTCGCACTGGGCTGAACGACATCGCCGTCCATGGTGCCACGCCCACGCGGGTGGTCCTCCGCCTCGGCCCGCGCCGAGGCTGGCGCTCAGCGCCCCCGACCGGGTGTGGAGCGCAGAGCCGCGGCCTGGTCACGCAGCTCGCGCGCGTGCTCCAGCCCCGCTGCCGAGGTGGCGTCGCCACCCATCATCCGGGAGAGCTCCTGCAGCCGTTCGTCGCCCTCGAGCACCGCCACCTGGCTCGACGTGACCACGCCGTCATCGCTCTTGCGGACGACGAGGTGCCGATCGGCGAACGCCGCGACCTGTGCCAGGTGCGTCACGACGACGACCTGGGCGTGCCGCGAGAGCGTGGCCAGCCGGGCGCCGACGTCCACGGCGGCGCGCCCGCCGACACCGGCGTCCACCTCGTCGAACACGAAGGTGGGGACCGCTGCGGTGCGCCCGACCACTTCGATCGCGAGCATGACCCGCGACAGCTCCCCGCCCGACGCGGCCTTGGCCACCGTGCGGGCCGGGTTGCCCGGACCCGAGGCGAGCAGGATGTCGACGTCGTCGACCCCCGACCGAGTCCAGCGAACGGTCCGCTTCCCCACCGGCAGCCCGTCCGGGTCGTCCCGCGACGCGACGGACACCGAGATCTCGGCGCGACCCATGGCCAGATGGGCCAGCTCCTCGGTGACCCGTCGGCCGAACTCGACCGCCGCGGCCTGGCGCGCCCCCGTGAGGGTTGCCGCCCGAAGGGCCAGCTCGGCCTGCAGCCGGGCGGTCTCGGCGTCCAGCTGCTGCACCCGGTCGTCGGCACCAAGCAGCTCGGTCAGGGTCGCGGCCGCCTCCTTGCCCCACACGAGGACGTCGTCGACGGTGTCGCCGTAGCGTCGAGTCAGCCCGGCCAAGTCGGCCCGGCGCTGTTGCACCTCGGCCAGCCTCGCGGGGTCGACGTCCACGTCGGCGACGTACGACGCGAGGTCCGCGGCCAGGTCTGCGGCGAGGTAGCCCAGCTCGGCGACCCGGCCCTCGAGCTCCCGGAGGGCCCCGTCGTGGTCGCTCACCGGTGAGAGGGCGGACCGGGCCCCGGAGAGCGCGTCGACGACCGGGACTGGACCGTCCGTCGCGTACCCCTCCTCACCGACGAGGTATGCGTGGGCCCGCGCCGCCGCGAGCCGGAGACTGTCGGCGTGCGACAGCCGCTCGTCCTCCGCCCGCAGGGCGACGTCCTCACCCGGTTCGGGATCCAGGGCTTCGATGCGGTCGAGTCCGGCCTGCAGGACGTCGATCTCGCGGGCCCGCTCGTGCGCCAGCTGCCGGAGCCGGTCGCGCTCGGCGCTCGCGCGCGAGAGGGCGTCGAAGGTCTCCCGGTATGCGTGCAAAGCCTCCGCAATCGGTTCGCCGCCGAAGCCGTCGAGCACCTCCCGGTGCTGGTCGCCCTGCCGGAGTCGCCACTGGTCGGCCTGCCCGTGGACGGCGACGAGGGTCTCGCCGATCTCCGTGAGGACCCCCACGGGGGTGCTCCGGCCGCCGACGTGGGCTCGCGAGCGTCCGTCGGCGCCCACGGTGCGCGCCAGCAGCAGGCTGTCGGCGACGTCGGCACCGGCTTCCTCGGCCCGCTCGAGCGCTGGGTGGCCCGCGGGAACGCTGACCACCCCTTCGACGACGGCCGCCCGTCGTCCGGCGCGGACGAGCCCGGCGTCGGCTCGCATACCGATCAGCAACCCCAGGCCCGAGACGACCATCGTCTTGCCGGCGCCGGTCTCACCCGTGACGACGTTGAGGCCCGGACTCAGTCCGAGGACGGCGTCGTCGATGACGCCGATCCCCTGAATCCGGACCTCCTCGAACACGCGATCACCCTAGGTCACCCCACGAAGTTCTCCGCTGCGCTCCGATACTTCGCCGGGACCCCGACGAGTCACCCCACGAAGTTCTCCGCTGCGCTCCGATACTTCGCCGGGACCCCGATCAGGCGCGCGTCAGCGCGGGCGGCCGTTCCCGCGCCATCCGGCGATGCTGAGGTCGAACTTGGCCACCAGCCGGTCCGTGAACGGCGAGGCGCTGAGCCGGGCGAGCCGCACCGGCACATCGCTGCGGCCCACCTCGATCCGCGAACCCGGGCGCAGCTCGAGCTGACGACGGCCGTCGCACCACATGATCCCGTGGCCCTCGGCCTGGGGGATGACCTCGACCGCCAGCCGGGACCTCGGCCCCACGACGATCGGTCGTGAGAAGAGCGCGTGCGCCGCGTTGGGGACCATGAGGATCGCCTCGACGTCGGGCCAGATCACCGGCCCGCCGAGGGAGAACGCGTATGCCGTCGATCCCGTCGGGGTGGAGACGACGACTCCGTCGCACCCGAACGCCGACAACGGCCTCCCGTCCACCTCGACCGCCACCTCGAGCATCCGCTCGCGGGCGGCCTTTTCGACGCTCACCTCGTTGAGCGCCCAGCACGGGAACGGCTCCTCACCCTCCTGCCGGACCGTCACGGCGAGGGTCATCCGCTCCTCGACCTCGTAGGCGCAGTGGACGATATGGTCGACGGTCGCTGGAATCTCCTCACGCTCGGCCTCCGCGAGGAAGCCCACGTGTCCCAGGTTGACGCCCAGCAGGGGCGCCTGCGTCCCACGCGAGTGCTCCGCGCCGCGCAGGATCGTCCCGTCGCCGCCGAGGACGACGACCAGCTCGGCTCCCGTCGTCGGATGGTCCGGGTCGGCCTCGACCACCGGACCGATGTCGATGCCCTCGAAGGCGTGCGCCTCCTCCTTCGGCAGCGCCACCTCCACGTCGGCGGCGCGCAGCTGCTTGACCACGCTCCGGGCGATGTCGACCACGCCAGGACGGTTGGGGTGCGCCACGAGCAGGATCCTGCGGGTCACGGTGCTCCCTTCGGGGCTCGACCGACGGCGGTGGCGACGATGCTCTGGTCGAACGGCTCGCCGGGACCTGTTGTGACCCAGAGTAGGTACTCCCGGTTCCCCGTCGCGCCCCGGATGGGGCTTGGTTCGAGTCCGCGAAGGTGCAGACCGGCCGCCTCGGCGGCTCGGAGCACGTCGCCGAGCACCCGCGCGTGCTCAGCGGTCGAGATGACGACGCCGGTTCGGGCCAGGCGTTCCCGGCCGACCTCGAACTGGGGCTTGACCAGCAGGACCGCGTCCGCGGTGGACGTCATCAGGCTCGCCAGGACGCCGAGGACCAGCCCCAGCGAGATGAAGCTGAGGTCGGCGACCACGACGTCGAACGGCTCGCCGAGGTCACCCGGCCGGACGTCACGGATATTCGATCCCGACCGCGCTTCGACCCGCCGATCCCGCGCGATCTCCGCGGCGAGCTGGCCGTGACCGACGTCCAGGGCGGTGACGTGCTCGGCCCCGGCGTCGAGCAGCACCTGGGTGAACCCGCCGGTACTCGCCCCGACGTCCAGACACCGTTTGCCCGTCACCTTCAACCCTCGCGGCCCGAAGACGTCAAGACCCCCGAGCAGCTTGTATGCGGCCCGGCTCGCCCAGCCGTCCGGCCGCTCCGCGAGGGCGATGGCGATGTCGTGGCTCACGGGGCTGCTCGGTTTCCTCACCGTGACGCCGTCAACGAGGACGTCGCCCTTCCGGACCAGGTCGCGCGCCTGGCCCCGGCTGCGCGCCAGGCCGCGGCGGACCAGCTCGGCGTCCAGGCGGGCGAGGCCGCCGTGGCCGTGGAGGTCGTGGAGGTCAACCACCGCCGAGGTCGGCCAACCGGTCCTGAAGGGCGCGGTGGGTGGCTTCGCCGGCCTGGGCCTGCTCGTCGAGGTCGCCGGAATCGGCGCTCTCATGCAAGCGCTGGAGGGCAGCGTCGACCGAAGGGTCTCCGGTCGCCGGTGGTGGCTCCACGCCGGCGTCGGTCGTCCCGCCTTCGTCCACGGTCACGAGCGGCCCGCTGAGCTGCTCGGTGCGGCCTTCGCCGCCGTGGCCCCGGACTTCTTCGCGGTGGACGTCTTGGCGGCGGACTTCTTCGTGGCCGACTTCTTGGCCGCGGTCTTGGTCGCCGTAGCCGGCTTGGTCCCCGTCTTCTTCGTGGTGGACTTCGTGGCGCCCGTCCTCTTCGTCGCCGCCTTCTTCGTCGCCGCCTTCTTCGTCGAGGCCTTCTGGGTGGCCGCCTTCTTTGTGGCCGCCTTCTTGGTCGATGCCTTCGTGGTCGTCGCCTTCTTCGTGGCCGCCTTCCTCGTCACGGCCGGTTCGCTGGTCGCGCCGGCGATCGCCGTGCGCGGCGGACGCCGCCGGGGCGGGGCGGACGCCGGCTCCTCCACCGGGGCGGTGAGGGCGGCGTCGACGACCAGACCCTCCTCGGCCGACCTCGGCCTCATCGACGCGACTCCACCGGCTTCCGCGGCGGCAGCAGGACGCTCCACCGGCCGGGACGACGCGTAACCGGCCAGGCCGAGCTTGGCGACGACCTCGCCGACCGCCGGGTTCGCCAGCACCTGGGCCCGAAGCTCCTCGACGTCCGCCGAGAGCTTGGCCATCGCCGCTCGAGCGCGATCGAGCTCGTCCGGAGGAATCGGACTGTTGGCCATGGCTCGCTCGACCTCGCCGCGGACCAGCGCGATGAGACTGCGGCGGTTCGCCGCCGCGGCGGCCAGCAGCTCCTCGGCGAGGTCCTGGACCTGGACGTTGCGCCCGGAGCTGCCGCCGGCGAGTCCACTGGATAGCGACAGCAGCGCGGAAGCGGCTTCCATGGCCTTGGCCCGTGACATCTCCGCCAAGCCGGACGCCAGCTGCACATACCCGCGAAATCCCTCCATCGCCATGACCGTCTCCCTCCGTCACCCGCATGTCTCCCGATGCCCCGGTGGTCCACGCTACTGCGCGGCGACGCCGTCCGGCTCGGTGGCGAGTCGGACCAGGTCCTCCGCCACCGTCGTCGCCACCCGGACCAGCACCCCCGCGGGGGCGCCGACGACGTCACGACCGTGGAGCAGGGCCGCCACGGCAGTGGTGACCAGCGCATCGGCGCCGTCCGGCGTGGAGGACCTGTGCACGATGGCGTCACCGCGTTCCCAGGTGACCGAGAGCCGCACGGTGTCGCATACCCACTCCTGACCTTCCGGTCGTGCCGCCAACGGCGGGCGGGCGAGCGCGCGCAGGTCGCGGGCCGCATACGTCGGCGCCGGTCGTCCGGACGCCGTTGCGAAGGTGACGAGATCGTCCACCCCGGTCAGCACCCAGAGCGAGTCGAGGCCGGCCGCCATGGCGCCGAGGATGTCGGTGTCCAGCCGGTCGCCGATGGCCAGGACGTCGGACTTCGGCACGCCCAGGCGGGTCACGGACAGGTCGTAGAGCGGCGGTTCCGGTTTTCCGGCCGATGCGCTCGGCTGCCGGCCGGTGGCGGTGGCCACGGCCCCGAGCAACGCTCCGTTTCCGGGCGCGATCCCGCGATGGGTGGGCAGCGTCGCGTCTCGGTTGGTCGCCACCCAAGTGGCGCCGCCCTCGATGGCGTAGCTGGCCTCCGCCAGGTCCAGGGCGGTGACCTTGGGGCCGTAGCCCTGAAGCACGGCCACGACTCCAGCCTCGGCCGTCGCGACGGGGGTGAGGCCCACCTCGGCGAGGGCGGCGGCCACCCCCGGACCGCCGACCGCGAGCACCGGCGCTCCGGCCGGGAACCGGGAGGCGACGTACGCGGCGGCCGCCTGAGAGCTCGTCACGACGTTGTCGGGGCCGACCGGCAGCCCCAACCCCAGCAGCTGACCGGCGACGTCCTCGGGCGTCAGGGAAGCGTTGTTCGTGGCGTAGACGACCGGAGAGGTCAGCGCGGTGAGCTGCTCGACGGCGTACGGGACGGCCGCGGAACCGCGGCGGACGACGCCGTCGAGGTCACAGACCACCCCGGCGTAACGCTTCGCGAGCGGGTCAGCCACGGTCGGAGGGCGCGTCGCGGTCCTCGTCCTCCAGCAGGTCGACCTGCTGGACGCCGTCGAGCTCTTCCACCCGCTCCGCCGCGTCGGTCTCAAGCGTCTCGTCGGCGTCCACCGCGGACCCGAACCACTCCCGGGCACCCCTGCGGTCGCCGAGGGCCAGCAGCGCGTCCGCGTAGGCGTAGAACAGTCTGGCGCTCCACGGCTTGCGCCGAGCCGCGTCGAGCTCCGGGATCCGCAGACCGGCGACCGCGGCGTCCAGCTGGCCCTGGTCTCGGCGGATCCCCGAGACGACGATCGCCAGCTCGACCCGCTCGTCGCGGGCCAGCGTCCGCGCCTCCGGCGTCGAGGCGAGCTCCAGCGCGCGGTCCGGACGGCCGAGCGCGCGCTCGGCGTCGACCATGAGCGGGAGCAGGTGCGAGGAGCCGGAGAGGCGTCGGACGGTCCGGAACTCGGCGAGGGCCTTGGCCCAGTCGCCCTGCCGATAGGCGACCAGTCCGAGCGCCTCTCGGGCGGCCGGGACCCGGCCGGCGCGGCGGACCGCCGTTTCGGCGTGCGCCTGGGCTGCCTCCAGGTCGGTGTCGAGCAGGAGCGCGGCCATGACCAGGTGCTGGGCGACTCCCTCCGCGTTCTCCTTGCTCAGCGTGCGGAGCTGCGTCCAGACCGCGCGGTCGAGCTCCTTGCCGGTCACGCCCTCGGCGATGGCGGGCTCGGGCCGGCGCGGGCTCGTGGGCGTGAGCCGCTGACCACTGGTTCGCTCGGCGTCGGGGCGCCGTCCACTGTCCTCACGACGGGCCCTCGCACCGCCCGGGGCGCTCCCGTCCCTATTAGGTCGCCCGCCGCTCCGGCGCGAGCCGCCCGGGCGGGGTCCCCGACGGTCGGGCCGGCCGCCCGAACGATCCTCCTGGCTCATGACCGAAACCCTAGTCGGGAGGCTGCGCCGGCGGGATACCGGATCTCGGCACGACAAAGCGCCCCGCCCGAATCGCGAAATTCAGGCGGGGCGCTTTGAAGTATGTCCGGCTGCGTCCTACTCTCCCACACCGTCACCAGTGCAGTACCATCGGCGCTGAAGGGCTTAGCTTCCGGGTTCGGAATGGAGCCGGGCGTTTCCCCTTCGCTATGACAGCCGAAACTCTATGGAGATGTGAGGTCGTCGACCGACCGTATCTCGGGAACAACACAGTGGACGCGAACATCGAAAAGCATGTGATGTAGTCAAGCTGTCGGCTTATTAGTACCGGTCAGCTTCATGCATTACTGCACTTCCACATCCGGCCTATCAACCCAGTCGTCTGGCTGGGAGCCTCTCGGGGTAAACCCCATGGAAACCTCATCTTGAAACGTGCTTCCCGCTTAGATGCTTTCAGCGGTTATCACTTCCGAACGTAGCTAATCAGCGGTGCCCTTGGCAGGACAACTGACACACCAGAGGTTCGTCCATCCCGGTCCTCTCGTACTAGGGACAGCCTTTCTCAAGTTTCCTACGCGCACAGCGGATAGGGACCGAACTGTCTCACGACGTTCTAAACCCAGCTCGCGTACCGCTTTAATGGGCGAACAGCCCAACCCTTGGGACCTACTCCAGCCCCAGGATGCGACGAGCCGACATCGAGGTGCCAAACCATGCCGTCGATATGGACTCTTGGGCAAGATCAGCCTGTTATCCCCGGGGTACCTTTTATCCGTTGAGCGACGGCGCTTCCACAAGCCACCGCCGGATCACTAGTCCCGACTTTCGTCCCTGCTCGACATGTCTGTCTCACAGTCAAGCTCCCTTGTGCACTTACACTCGAAACCTGATTGCCAACCAGGCTGAGGGAACCTTTGGGCGCCTCCGTTACCTTTTAGGAGGCAACCGCCCCAGTTAAACTACCCACCAGGCACTGTCCCTGATCCGGATCACGGATCGAGGTTAGATATCCAGAACGACCAGAGTGGTATTTCAACGTTGACTCCACACACACTGGCGTGCATGCTTCACCGTCTCCCACCTATCCTACACAAGCCGTCCCGAACACCAATACCAAGCTGTAGTAAAGGTCCCGGGGTCTTTCCGTCCTGCTGCGCGTAACGAGCATCTTTACTCGTAGTGCAATTTCGCCGAGTTCGTGGTTGAGACAGTGGAGAAGTCGTTACG
>Ga0307288_10000056_pt1 | contig 40680 bp, 70 predicted proteins | sample ER_DNA_142_FD_194469 | JGI IMG/M metagenome (GOLD analysis project Ga0307288, IMG submission 194469) | Bulk soil microbial communities from the East River watershed near Crested Butte, Colorado, United States - ER_DNA_142 | ecosystem: Environmental > Terrestrial > Soil > Floodplain | place... | reverse complement strand
GGACTACCCTAGCGCTAGCCGCGGGGCGGTTTTGGCGTGATTTCGACGCCCTTTTACCCCTTTTTTGGCCTTTTTTGGGCGTTTTTTCGTGTTTTCGCGTGTTTATTCTTGTTTTGGGTGTTTTTGTCGGGCTTCGACGCCTTGGGCGGCGCTGCGGCGGCGGTGGCAGGGGGTGCAGAGGGATCGGAGCATGGCGGGGTCGTAGCGCTGTGTGGCGTAGTCGGTGCCGTCGATGTGGTCGGCGGTGTCGGCGAGCGCACCGCAGAGGGCGCAGAGTGGTTCGGCGGCGAGCTGTGCGGCCCGTACGCGGCGCCAGCGCCTGTCGCCTCCACCTGTCCATGCGGGGCCGCGGCGCGTCCAGGGCGGGTCGCACAGGGGGCAGCGGGGGCCGGTGAACAGGGCGCGGCAGGTCAGGCAGCGTCTGGCCGGCGCGGTGGGCATGGGCCTCCCCGGGGGTCGTCTTCCCAGAGCCGGGCGCAGATGGCCCACCATGTCGGGTCGTCGGTGAGCGGGGGCGCGCCGTGTGCGTGCTCCCAGAGGAGGTCGGCTATGTCGCGCAGTTCGGGGGGCAGGTCGTCATCGTGGGTCATGCCTTGTAGTCGAGGCACCCCGGCCGAGCGTTAGGTCACAGCATGGTAACGATATGCCGTAGGTGTCGCGTAGGTATATACCAAGTACTGCTCAGCGGGTAGGTTTTGTCTTGTACCGGCGGAGCCGGGCGGACCACCAAACGGAAGGCACACCATGACCACCACGAACACCACCCCCGAGCGGCTGACCCGGCTCGCTGAGTACCTGTCGGACTTCGGCTTCACCTTCACCGCCGAGCGCAGCGACGACGGCGAGTGGAGTCTCGTAGATGACGAAATGCGCAGCGACTACAGCACGCTGGTTATCTACGGCGACAGCGTGGCCTATTACTCACCCGGCGACTGGCTCGACGGAAACGCCCCGACCCGCACCGTGGAAATCCACGGCAGCGAATTCGGCGACGTGTTCGCTGCACTCAAGATGGCGGTCTGACATGAATCGCTACGTGATCGTGGTGGAGGCGGGGCCGGTCGCCGACCGCGGGGTGGAGTCGGTGCACGGGGTGGACGGTGGCGGCTACACCGGCGACGACGTGACCAAGGCGCTGGCCGAGATCACGCGCGGCCTCGCCAACGCTGGTCTGGTGAACCCGCGCGCCACCATCGTGAAGCTGACGGACACGCCCACCCGCGCCTTTGGTACAGGCACGGTCGCGTTCGGGGGCCGCTCGTACCCGGCGACGCGGCGAGCTAACGGGGAGGTCCGCTACGAGTGGTCCCCGGGGCACACCGTGCTGGCGCCCCCCGCCGTGCGGGACACCTACCGAACGAGGGACGCGAAATGACCGAAGCGACCGACAACCGGCACCCCATCCGCGCCATGCGGATCCCCTCGGATCTGTGGGAGGCGGCAAAGGTGAAGGCCGCGGAGAACGATGAGAGCGTGGCGCGGGTGGTGCGCCGCGCGTTGCGTGAGTACGTCCAGAACGACGACACCGGGAGCGACCAATGATCAGCCGGTGGCTGGATTCGTGGTACCACTACCGGCGTCAGGTCGGGCTGGGCCGGTGGCTGGCGCTCTACCGAACCGCCTACTACGAGATCCGGAAGAAGGAACCCGGCCCAAAGGGCTAGCCTGATCAGGTCACCCCTTCCACAACGGACCCGTCCCCCCGTGGGGCGGGTCCGCTGTCGTTGTTGCCGTACGGGGAAGGGGCCGGGATGGACCGGGACACCTATGAGTGCCTGCCTGTGTGCCGTTGCGCGTACGCGGCGGCTGACCAGCCGGGCGGTGAGCCGGTGCTGGTGCCGTCTGATGACTGCGACCTGCACTGGCCGTTGGCTGTGGACGCCGACCAGGACTGCGGTGATGCGTTCGAGCCGCTAGAATTCGCGCGAAATGAACGCGCGGAGCTTGGCGACGGGTAACGGGCGGGTCCGGTCATGACTCGGGTCTACCCTGACCACTGCGGGGTCGGACGTGTCGGGTGGTTCCGCGTCCGGCCCCGCCCCCCAATGAGGGGGGTTGGGGAGCGGGGCGGTTGCGCATCCTTGGCGGGGCGCGCAAGTCAAGACGTTACCCGGCCGGCGCGGAGGGCCTAGCGGGTGTGGCGACCGGTGCGGCTGGTCGCGGGGGCGAGCGGCTGGGACTGTCGGGCAATGCCAGCGATGACGGCGAGCGCGTTGCCGCGGGCCGCGGCGATCTGCCGCTCGGTGGGCACGTGACCTTCGGGGTAGTACAGGGCGAGCACCCCGGAAATCCCTGCCTGCACAGTGGATTCGTCGGCGAGGTCCACGACCTTGACACCGTTGGCTATGTAGACCTCATGCATGCCGCTGGCCCCCGTTCCCGGTTGTTGAACTGAGAGCGGAGGCCAGCGACCTTCCCCAAGGTCGAGCGTAGCCCCGAGGCGGGCCTAGCCCTCGGTCCGACGGGGGGAGGCGGACCACTAGCCGTCCTCGGGACTGATCACGACTCTGAGCCTCATGCTGTGGTGTGACAGTGCCGCTGTCAAGTTCGGCGCGCGACGCCAGCGGGTCAGGTTTCCGCATCGGACTGGTCCGGTGGTTCTGTCCGCTGGTACAGGTGCAGACCCCATGTCGGCCCCGCGAAATGTTCATCGAGCACGCTCACCGCTTTCTGCAACTGTTCAGCGATCCGGGCGGCTGTCTCGTCGGACACGTCCGGCGGGATCTCCACCCACAGGCAGCGGGTGCCGGGCTTGAGTGCGTCGCGTACTTCGGCCCACGGCTTGTGTCCGGTCATGGCTGGTTCCCTTCGCAGGGGCAGCCGACCGGACCCCATCCGCCGGTGTTCTCTCCGGTGCGCGTGTCGATGAACTCGACACAGTTGCCCTCGCTGCATGGCTGCTCACGCATGAATCGCTGGTCAGCTTCGGCCCTGTCGAACGCGGCGCGGGCTGCCGGATCGGTCAACACTTCGGCCAGCCATGCGGGTTCGTCGGTCATCGCTGGTTCCCTTCTCGGTGTGGTTGTGCGTAGCCTTCGGCGGCTAGCGACGCGAACACGCTGTCGGCGATCGCTTCAACGTCGCCGCTGGTCAGGTGGTTGGACAGTCCGCGCGACACGGCGCCCATGGCGACCCCGGCCGCGACGGCTTCCCATGCGCTCATCTGCGGCTCGTCGGTGGTCATCGGTTGCTTTCCCTTGTGATGGTTTGGCGTACGCGTCGGGGGCGCGGTACGGCACCGGGGGTGGTGTAGGTGAAGCGCCGTACGGGGATCCCGGCGCGGGCGGCGAGGGTGGCTGTGTGGGTGGCGCCGGGGCTGGCGTCTTTGATGAACGCGAGACATATGTCGGCGCCGAGCTTCACCATTGCGGCGTTGCGGCGGTACCCGGCGCGGTGGCAGCGCATTTCGTTCGCGTGCCAGCGGGGGCAGGTCACGTCGTGGCGGGTCCAGTCGGCGGGGTGCCGTTCGGTGCCCCAGCCGGCGCGGAACGCGAACGTGTGGGCGATCAGGTCGGCCCCCGTTGGACACTTGCCGTCCACCAGTGTCGGGACGGCGCGGGTGAACACGCCATGTTCGTCGCGGTACGGCGGGCACAGTTCGGCCCACACCTGTTTCAGGGCGGCGTGGATCACGTCGGCGTCGAGCCAATCGCGTGACCCGGTGATGAGCACCCGCGGTGTGATCAGGCCGGGCGCGGGCCGCGACAGGATCGTCGGCAGCGACCGTGGTGTTACCGGTGTCGGTCCCATGGCTTCACCCGACGTAGTTGTTCGGCGGGACCGCTTCGGCTTCGTTGTGCAGTAGGCGGTGCATCACCTCGGACAGGGTGACGACCACTTCGGCTTGCCGGGCTAGGGGCATCTGGCCCGATTCGACGCGGGTAAGTTCGGTGCGGCGGTCGCGGGCGTCCCAGACTTCGACGCGGATTGTGGTGGTGGTGTCGTCTGCCATCAGTTGTCCCCGTTCGCTTGGGTGTCTTTGAACCCGCCGCGCATCACGGCGCGCTGTACGGCTGCTGCTTCGTGGTACCAGTAGGCGCGCTGGTCGGCGGGCAGGTCGTCCCAACTCTGCACCGCGTCGAGGGGGTCGCCGTCACCGAAGCGCCAGTAGAGCCACTGCGGCATCGTCAAGGTGGTTGCGGTTTCCTCGGGCATGGCTGTGTTCCCCGTTCTGTGTTGTCCCGCTATCTGTCTCCGACTGATTCGTTGCGGAGCCGCGACGCTAGGCCGCGGTGTACGGCTGCCATCGCCCACACCTTGGATGCGGCGTAGGGGTTGCTGGTACTGCTGGCGGCGTCGCCCGCCGAGTCCAGCGCCTTGGCGACCTCATGCGCGGTCACGTAGGCGTACAGCTCGGGCCGGTCCCGTTTCATTGCTTGGCGCTGTAGCTCAATATCGGTCATGTCGGTTCCCCGTTCAGTGGTGCGGCACGGCAGCGACACGTCTAGGTCTACGGGTGTTGCCGCTGTCATGAGCCGGTCGAATTCGTCGGCCGACAGGTCGTCGTCGGTCACGTCCGGCGGCGGCGTTGGCGGATGCGGCGTTCGGCGAGCAACACCTCGTGTTCTAGGTACAGGTGTTCCCCGGTGCGTTCGTTCGTGGCGTACGCGGACAGTTCGTTGCGGCGTACCCAATCGCGGACGGTGGCGCGTTCCACCCCGCACAGGATCGCGGCTTCGGCGGCGGTGATGAGCCGCCGCCGCGGGTCACCCGTCGTCGGCGGTGTCATCGCGGACCGGTTCGGCCGGCGGGCGCGGCGGACGCACCCGGGCATCGACGTACTTATAGGAGGGGCGTCGTTTCTTGCCCCGCTTGCCTCGGCGCTCGTAGTACTGGACGGCGCCGTTCAGCGCGTCGGTACTGGCGTTCAGCGATTCAGCGAGCCACGACAGCGGCACCCCCGACACCTGTTGGCGGCGCAGTTCTTTCACGAACGCGCGGCCGGGGTCGGTGCCCCACTCGCGGACGACGACTTTGCGTTCCGGGACCTCCGCGAGCAGCGCGACCAGGCGCTCCACCTGCTCGGCGGTGGGGGGTTTGCGGACCTTCGTCGGCTTCATGGTCGTCACTCCGGGACCGGGAAGGATTCGGCGTTCTTGCCGCCGCCGCGCCAACTCAGCACGTGGATCAGGTGCCCGGTGCGGTAGGCGTTCCACGCCTTGAAAATGAGGGCGAGCTGGTGGACCTGATCCATGCGGCGCCGCGACCCGGCTTGGTTCTGTAGCGCGATGACCTGCCGCCGGTACGCGCCGATGGGGTGACCGGGGGCGAGCCCGTCACCGCTGTGCAGCTTGTCGAAAAAGTCCTCCACGTCATCGAGGACACCGGGGCCGGGCAGGTTGCTGAACGTCCAGTGCGCGCACGCGTACACCGAGCCGCGGCCACCGATCAGCGCGTAAACCCGCTTGGCGGGCTTCATCGAATCGGGCAGGTCGGGGTGGTCGGCCAGGTAGCGCAGCAGGGTCGCGTGGGTTATCTCGTTCATGCGGCTACGCAACAGTCCGTGCTCGTAGGCGTAGATGAGCCGTAGTGCCGCCGCCACGTCCACCGGGTACTGAATCCCCAGCAGCCGCAACTGGTCACCGAGTGCCCGCTTGACGCCCGTGTCCATGTCGTTTTGGGCCTCGATCGGCAGCCCTTCCACGACCGACAGTTCCAAGGTCGTCCCCGACGCCACGATCGCTTGCAGCCGGTGCTGCCCGTTCAGCAGCACCGGGTGATTCTTGCCCTTGCCGTCGAGCGTCCCGGCAAAGGCGATCGGGTCGATATCGAGCCGCCAATCCCCGGCGGCCATCGCTTCGGCGTACGCCGACACGACGCGGGGCCGGACGTTGCGGTTACGGGTGTTGTACCCGAGCCACCGTTCCGCCGTTTCGGGGTCCACCTTCGTTCGCATTGTTTTCACATTCCACCCGTTTTCCGTGGCCCCTTGGGAAAGCCACTTCTGGAGGTGTCCTCCGTGTTGTTCACCTCCGCTTGCCGCCTTTCTACAGCGCCCAGGTCGGGGCTTGTCAAGGGTTTGGGTCACTTTGTGTCGCTGCCCGGTGACTCTGCGACAAGCAGCCGGACCAGTAGGGCGTAGTGCCGTTCGGGCCACGCGTTGCCGCACATTCGGCACGACACGTGGTCGTCGCCGTCGCGGCGAACCAGCGCCCGGGTGTCGCAGTGGGGGCAGGGCGCGGCGAGCTGGTGTTCCAGCGGGGTCAGCCCGAGCCGGTCGCGCAGCGACGCCGACAACGTGAGCAGCCGCGACGCGTACGCCACCCCGTACGGCGGGCCGAGCGCGGCGGACAGGTCGGCGACAACGATGGTCACGGCGCGCTGTACGGCGTGGCCGGCGCGGACCGCGGACGGCAGCGGCGGCCGGTCGAGAGCGGCGCGGGTCGCCGCCTCCCATGCCGTCAACGCCCGGGCGAGGTCGTCGCACAGTTCGAGCACCCCATCGCGCAGCGGGCTGCGAGATCCCGGCTTCGGGGTGGACAGCTTGTCTGTCAGTCCGTGGCTGGACCCGCTGACGCCCTGACAGCCGCGGACGTACAGCGCGGGCGCTTGGGTCAATGCCTCCATCACCTTGTCGTGGCACGACTGGCACAGCGCCGCGACGCGGCGCGGGTGCCGGTGGCACATCAAACAGTCATCCATCACAACACCACCTCGGGCATGGGCCAGACGCGGATGAACGCGCCCGGCGTCTTGAGTACGTCCGCCAACCCGTCCGCGGTGTAGTGCTTACGGGCTGTCGCCTCGACCACTTGGGAGTCGTCGCGCCACACACCGGCGTAGGTGGCGGCGTCGAGCACCCCGCGGAGCAGCTTGTCCAGGTCGGGTTTCTTCGCGGGGTAGCTGTGCCGCCGCTTGGGCAGGCTCACGGGCCGTTTCATCGTGAACACGACCAGCACCCCGACCGGCCCGGTGAACGGGTCACCGCAGTGCGCCGCGCGCAGCGCGTAGATCACCGAGTCGCGCCACGGCAGCAGCGTCGTGTGGTTTTGGTGGAACACGGCGAGCTGCCCGGCGCGGGGTCCGCCCCTGATCCGCTGCGCATCCATGGAGCCTTGCGGCCGGGGCATCCCGTACGCGGTCGCCTCGACCTGCCCGGGGTGTACCGGACCGGTCCGCCCGGCCGGCGCGGGCAGGTCGGGGTATAGCTCAAGCTGCCCGGGCAACTGGTCATCAGAGGTCATCGCCGAACCTTTTTCCGTTCTTCCGCAACGCGGCCGACGCCCGAGCCCGGGCCGGTAGAAAGTGCTGAAAAAGAAGAAGAAGTAAGTCCCCGGCAGCCCCGGAACCGCTGCTGAATAAGGGGAAGAAGGGGGAAGAAGGGTCCCGAGGGACTTACTTCTTCTTCTTTTTCAGCAAATCCAGACGACAGGGCTCGATCAGGCATGGGGTTCTTCCGCACTTCTTCCGCGGTCCATGTCGAACAGGGTCGGCTGCCCCCTGACCTGCTTCGCGGGCTTCGCCACTCGCATCGCCCGGGCGATTTGGCCGGGGTCTGTGGTGCGCCATTTCGCGAGACGGCAGTAGTCCTCCGACAGGTCCACCGACACCCCGTGGCGCCCCAGCACCCGCGCGACCAGGGCGGTGGTTCCGGTACCGCCGAACGGGTCCAACACCGTGGCCGGTGTGGTAGGCGCGGTGGTGTCAGGGCAGGCGCAGGAGGCTTGACGATGAGACGCCGCGCAGTTCGGGTCACGCTCGCCGACCGGTCGGCGACCCTCGCCGCACGCGGTACACACACCGGGTGGGGACCAGCCTTGGATGATGCGGCGGGGCCACTCCATCGGGAACGCCGCGAAATGATCGATCCCCAACTCTGCGGGCACCTTCAACGGCTGGGTAGCGATCGACCACACAGACCCGGGCAGCTTGCCGAGCGCGTTGACTGCTGCCGGTCCCGTATCGCCGTCGCTGACACTGCGGTGGAAGCCGTTGTCGTGGTTGCCTGTCTTGGCCCGTGTGTTGGCGACATACCCGGCTGCGTACCGGGCTTTGGTGCCGGGCGCGTACGTCTCGCGGATGGCGTCAACGGCGCTGTAGTAGCGGGGCTCCTTCGTGAAGTGGAACCACTGCTCGTGGCTTCGGCGTACCCGGTCGGTGACGGACTCGGGTAGCCCGTTGGGCTTGGACCAGATGACCTCGGCGCGGAGGATCAGCCCGAGGTCGTCAATGCAGCGCAGCGCGTACCGCCACGGGATACCGAATAGAGACTTGGTTCGAGTGCCGGTAGGGCCGCGGAGGGGTTTGCCGCCCTGAAACCCGTCGATGGACGCCCGGTTGCCGTTGCCGTTGCGGCTGCGTTCGGTGTTCTGTGCGTACTTGTCGCCGAGGTTGACCCAGATGGACCCGGACGATTTCAGGACCCGCACCATTTCGACTGTTGCCGTGAGCAACGCGTCTACGAACTCGGCCGGGGTGGCTTCGGCGCCGATCTGGCCGACGTAGTGCTCCCCGTCGTCGCGGTATGACCGCAGACCGAAGTAGGGCGGGGACGTGACCACTAGGTCAACGGTGTTGTCGGCGAGCGGCAGCGCGAGCGCGTTGCCGTGGTGCAGGGTCACCCCCTCGTCGGTGTAGTAGATGCTCACTGGCCGGTCCCGCCGACCACGTAGCGGATAGCGGGGCGCCCCCCGGTGACGACGCGGTGCACCTCAAGCCCGGGGATGCGGCCGAGCAGGTCATCCAGCTCGGGCGCGGTGAGCCGCCCACGGAAAAAGTCGTTCACGTTCGTGCGGGACGCGCCTTCGCTGCCCGCCTCGGTCAGGTACGCCGTCAGCCGGGCGACTTGATCGTCTTCGGGGCTGCGCAGCAGGACCCGCACTGACGCGATGGAGTAGCGCACGAGGGCTGCGGCGGCTTCGATGTGTCGTACGTCCACGGCTGCTTCGCCGTCTAGCAGGGCATACAGCACCGACAGGCGCAGGGTGTAGGGGATGGAGCGGGCGATGAACTGCCCGAGCCGGTCGTTGTCGGTGTCGTCTTCACCGACGGACAGTTCGGCGTACACGTCGTGCCACATTTCAGCGGCGGCCGGCGTGCGGGGGATCCAGCCGCGGCGGTGCGCCGCCTGCATCCGTAGCCGCAGTTGTTCACCGAGCCGGGTCATCAGTTCCCGCGGCGGGCTCGGCGCTTCGGGGAGCAGCTTGGAGCGGGTGATGAGCAGCGGCAGGAACCGGTTGTAGGTGCCGCCCACGAGGTCGGAGTCGCGCAGCCGCATCAGGAATTCGCGCGGCGACACGTGCGCCGATATGGCGATGTGGGCGCCGGTGGCGATCACCGACGATTTGGTCAGGGTGGCCAGTGTCTTCCCGTCCCACGCCTGCCGCAGTACCGCCGACAGTGAACTGCCTTCCCGCTTGGCCCTCGCCATGGTGCCGCCGAACTCGGTCTCGACCACCCAACACCGCTTGTCCTGCACCCCGGCGTCGATCAGCTTCGGTTCCTTCGCGGGGTCGTTGGAGGTCTCCAACACGGGGTCGCGTACGGCGTGGATCAGCCCCTCGCCCGACGACAGGCCCCCGGTGATGTTGCCGGACGCGAACACCGGGTCGGCCAACGCTATGAGGGATTCGGCGACGTCGTGCGCGGTGCCTTTGCGGCCGGTGCTGGTCCGCCCGAGCAGCAGCGGCCACACCAGCAGCGGGTGATGTGTGGTGGACACCAGCGCGTGGGGTCCACGCCCGATCGCGCACCCGGCACCTGCCAACAACGTGGCCAGCACACCCACGGGGTCGCCTTCGGTCCACGGGTCGAGCGCCCGTACGGCTTCACCGATGAACCCTTGATAGATGAGGTCGGAGGGGCGCAGCGCGGCAGCCTGTGGCGGCAGGTCCAGGTCCGCGGCTGGCGCCGCGGCCGGCGGGGCCACGGGGCGGGTGCGGGCGGGTGCGGTGGCGCGGGGCGGGGGCAGTTCCCGCGCCGTGGTGCCGACCTTCCGCGCCGCCGACAGGGCGGTCTGATCCACCTCGGCATCAGACAGGCCGATGATCCGGCCCGCCTCGCACAGGTCGTCCACGGCGGACGCGGCGAGCCCGGCGTTAACCAGCTCGATCACGTTGCACAGCGCAGAGAACAGGGTCGCGTTGCGTTCCCCGGGCTGTGCCTGCTTCACCCGGTCCAGTTCGGCCTCGTACCCGGCTTTGAACCATGCGGCGTGCTCGCTGTCATCGAACACGGTCCGCGGCAGTGTCGGGGTCAGCGGTACCCGCACGGTCGGGGCGAGCACTTCCCGCAGTGGCGCGGGGACCGGGGGCAGCGGCGCGGTGCTGTGAACCACCCACCGGTACAGGGCGCCGGACGGGTGCACCGACGGCGGCGCGACGATGTAGCCGCCGGTGCCGCGCCAGTCGATCGGTGCGCCGAGCAGCCGGGCACGGTTCCCCACGCCGCACGGCTGGAACAGGTAGTGCCAGCCCTTGCCTGTCTTGGAGACGGCGACGCGCAGGTCGGCGGGGTCAACGCCGTGGTCGGCGCACCATGCCCGGAACACCTCGACCGCTTCGGGTCCGTCCAGGTCGAGCACGTCGAACGCGTCCCCGGTCCGCAGTGCGATGTTCGCGGCGGGGAACTGCCGCCACCATGCGTCCACGACCTTGGCGTCGGTGGTGGCGTCTTTCAGCCCGTGCTCGGTGAGCGGTTCTTTGCCCTTGGGCTTGAGCGGGAACACTGGCCAGCCCCGCGCCGCGTACGCCATCGCCGCGTCATGTTGAGTCGCCATGTCGGGACTCCTCCGTGTTGTAGTGGGTGAGCAGCAGACGCAAGGCGGCGACCGCCTGCTGCGGAACGACTCCGTTGCCTAGGGCTCTCAGTTGCGCGGGGCGGGTGATGCCCGGTACGTCGGTCACGTGGCCGGCGGGTAGGCCCTGCATCCATTCCACGAACCGTGGCGACAGCCGCGGCCCCCCTTTGGTGTCGGGTTCGTCGGGGGCTGGCGCGACCCGCCCTAGGATCCGTTCCCAGCGGTGGACGGCGGGTCCGTACTTGCCCCACGTGTCGGTGTCCCCAGCAGCGCCCCGTGTAGGCACGAGTCGTCCGCCCGCTGGTTGCGTCCCTTGTGGTCGCGGCTCGTCGGCGTCGGCAGCAGCTTGTGCACCACTGTCGTTAGGTCGTCCCCACCGCTGCCGACCCGGCCGGCGCGGTGGAAGTCTGCTCCCGAGCGGGACAGCTTCGCGTCGGGTGTCGGCAGCAAAGACAAAGATTCGTTGCCGACGGTGGGGGGCTCCCACTCCGGAAGCCGGTACGCAACACCAGCGCGCGTCATACCCCATGTCGGCCAGGTCGCCGAGTACGGCTCCGAGTGCCCGCAAAGCAGGCTTACCCGGTTCGTCTCCCACACACCCCGGGCACTGCTCCACGTCGCTATGCGCTTTGACATTCACTAACCCCCGAACGTTTTCGATCGCCACGAACATCGGCCGCAACGCGGCCACCGCTTCGGCCATATGGACCCATAGCCCGGACCGGGTGCCCTTGCCCATCCCCGCCTGACCACCAGCCAACGACACGTCTTGGCAGGGGAAGCCTCCGGTGAGCACGTCCACCGGGGTGACGGTGGACCAGTCCACCGCGGTGACGTCTCCGAGGTTCGGCACCGTCGGCCAGTGGTGCGCGAGGATCGCGGCCGGTCCGGGTGCGGGGTCGGCGAACCATGCAGGCTCGGTGCCGAACACCTCCGACACGGCCATGCCTAGCCCGTTGTAGCCGGTGAAAAGGCTGCCCTCGCGCAGCGACCGGCGGGTCATGAGTCACGCCGAAACTCCACCCGCGCAGGCTTCCCGGTGAGCAGGATGCACAGTGACCGCGTGTACCGCTTACCCACGCGGCCGGCGTCGAGGGGCCGGGTGTCGAGGTGCGAACAACGGATCGTTGATTTTGTCAACAATTCCAGCGCGGCGGTCGGTTCGCCGTCGAGCAGGTACTGAATCGCTGTCCGTACGGCATAGTGGCGGCACTGCTCAGCCATCATCACCGGGTCGGCGGTGTAGACCTTCGTCACGATCGTCACCAGACCACCTCGGCCCATCGGCGCGACCCGTCCAGGCCACCCTCGGATGAGTGAACTGTCGCGGCGGCGAGCGCCAACGTTGCGTGCACTTGCGCGGCGGCGCGGGCAGCCATCACGTACTCGGACTCTTCGTCGTCGCGGTCAGCTAGCGCGAGCCATAGTTCCGCCTTGCGGTAGTGCTCTGGCCCGGTCATGGCGCCTCGACCTCGGGGACGACCGCGACCAGTTCGGCGGGTACGTCGATCACGTCGGGGGTCAGCGGCGCGAACACGGTCTGCGGTACCCGCAGGGTCAGCTTCACCACGACCGACCCGACGGGAATGCCCCCGGCCGGCGGGCGCACGGTGGCGCGTCGAACCTTGGCGCGGACGACCTCGCCTCGCCCGTTGATCAGGTCCGGTTCAACGAGGGCGTAGAAGGTGGCGTCAACGGTGCTCACAGCGGCGCTCCGTCGTCGTCGGGTTCGGCGTCGGCATAGACGGGTGCGGTGATCTGCTCCACCTTCGTGGAGGTGCGCACCACCTCGTCGTTAGCGACGGCGGTGGAGAACTCGGGCGACAACGGTAGGTACTTGGCGAGTTGCCGGATCGCGGTTTTCTTGGCCATGGCGTCGTAGTCGGTGCGCCATGGTCCGGAGTCTTTCGCCTTGCTGCGTTCACGAATCCGCTCGATATCCTCGCGGTACAGCACCACGGACGCGGTGCCGCCGCCCTTGATCTCGGCGGCTGCCCACCACGCGTAAGCCTTGCCGCGGCCGGACCGGGCCGGGATGTGTTCCAGGACGGGGCGCAGCCCGTTCACGTAGGTGAACTGGTCACCTTCGCGGACCGCTTCGGCGGCGAGGCTGGCGACCTTGCCACTGTTCCACGCCAGCTTGATCAGCCCCTTATAGCCGGGGATGAAGGTGCATATGGTTTCCCCGGTCTGCCGGTTCAGGTACGGCACGAGCCACGCCTCGCCGAGCACCCGGCCCGGTTCCAGCCCGAGCTGCGCGGCGGTCATCAGGGCACCGAGGACCGATTCGGGGGTGCAGTTCATCAGCGCCGGTGTCTCGCGCAGTTCGGTCAGCGCTATGCGGGTGAAGCGTTCCACGCCGATGGAGTCGCCGATGACGCGGGCGAACTCGGGGCGCATCGCCTCGATTGCGCGGCGCAGATCGGTCGTGGCGACGGCGCTGCCGGCGCTGTCGTCGCGTTCGGCGATCGCGGTGCGCACACTGTCATTCGTTGCCATGTCGCTTCACTTCCTTGGGGGGGACGGTGGTGAATCTGCGGCTGTGGGTGGCCCGGGTGAATTCGTCGGCCAGGTCGGGATGCGCAGCGCGCAGCGCGGTTGTGTCGATCCGGTTCGTGGTGACGTTGGACCAGCGCACGATCACGTCGTCGTCGTAGACGCCGACGGGGTGGTCGCCGAGCTTGTCCTGTAGACCTTGGGCGAACGCGTCGCGCTGCCGGGTCAGTTCTTTGATCTGGTCTGCGAGGTCGCGGATACACAGCACCGCGTAGTAGTCGTCTGGGGACAGGACAACGCCGTCCTCCTCGGTCGCTTCGGGCCACCGGCGGCGTACCGCGGCGGCGGCGCTGGCGGACCCGTCCGGCTGCGGCGGTTCCCCGGACTGCACCCGTTCCCAGAACGCCGCGTCGTGCAGCCGCATCAGCTTGTGCAGCACGTCGTCAGGTTCGATCTCTTTGCACACGAACCGCTGCCCGGCGATCAGCCCGGCCACCCACGCCCGCGGCAGCCCCGTCACCATCAGGTAGTGGTGGGTCTGCAACAGCGCCGCGGTGGGCAGGTCGTCGCCTTCCCATTCGTGCGACATATGCAACCCGGTCGTCTTGGCTTCGAGGATGCCGACCAGCTCGTCGCCGTCGTACACGAGCCGGTCGGGGTTGGCGAACAGATACGGATCGGTGTTGTTCGCCAGCAGTCCGGGGGCGCCGCCGCACCGGAGCCCGGTGGTCAGCTCGAACGCGTCCGCCACGTCGTCTTCTAGTGCGTTGCCCCAGTACATGGGCGAGTCGGGGCCGGGCTCGTCGCGGTCCAGGTCGGCCGGCGTGCGCTTTTCCAGCCACAGTTCGTACGCCGATTTGTACGGGCTGAGCCCCATGACGACCGCGGCGTCGCTGCCGCCGATGCCTTGCTGACGTAGCAGCAACCATTCCTCGCGGTCGTAGGGCGCGGGCAAGATGATGTGGCAGTCCGGCAGGGTGGTGTTCATGACCGGTCCGCCCGGAGCGCGTGACTGACGACCCGCACCACGAGATCCAGCGGCGGCACGTCCCGGCCGGCGGTCAGGGCGGCGTCGATCTCGGCGGCGCACGCGCGGGCCGGGTGGCGCAGACGGTCCACGTCGGCGCGTGTGGCGTACGCGGCGCCGTCCACCTCGATGACCGGCAGCACGTCACGGTCGATCCAGCCGCGGACGTGTCCGGCGGACGTGTCCAGCAGGCACGGCACGTCGGCTACCGGGATCAGCCCGGCGGTGGAGGTCACGACGCCTGCCGCGGCGGCACGTTCACGGGGGTGGTGACGCGGCGCAGGTAGGCCAGCACGTCAACTTGGCGGTAGTAGACCCGCGGCCGGACGCCGCCGCCGATCCTCGTACAGCCGATCTGTCCGGTGTCGCGGAGGCGGTCGATCGTGCGGACCGACACCCCCAGCATGGCGGCGGCTTCGGCCACCGTCAGCAGCGTCTCCGTGTTCGTTGTCATCGGCCCCGATTCCTTCCCGCCCCGGCGTGTCGCCTTGACGGAAACAGTTGGACACTTGCGGAACACGCTGTGCAAGTGATCCGTCACTATGGGGTGTTTTTTGACGGGATTGGCGCTAGCATCCCGTCACGGGGCGCAGAAAGTGCCGGGTTTCCCCAACCACACAAGGCGCTTGCTGCCACCCCGGACCCCTCCCGGAACACAAGGTGCGGGAGACACGGATGAACGGGGATCCACCATGTACGTGAGAGTTGCGCGGCGTCTGGCTGCCCTAGCCGACGTGACACACGACCGGTACGGCGAGCCCGTACTGATCCTCAAGGCCGGGATACCGGCCGACCTCCCACTCGCCAACGCGCTGACCGAGGTGCTGCGGGACTTCACCACCCGCGAGGCTGTCCGCGCCCGGCTGCTGACGCCGCCGGTGACCATCAAGCAGGCGGCGGACGCGCTCGGGGTCGGTCCCCGCTGGCTGGCGCGCCGGATCGAAACGGATCCGACGTTCCCCCACACCCGCGTCGGTTCCCATACCCGACTGCTGCCCGAGCACATCGAGGAGATTCGGCAGCGGTTCACCCACGGCGAACTGCGGTACGGCTCGCAAGGCGGAAGGCCGAGGCGTGAGCCGTGACGACAACACCCAACCCGTGGCGGCCGTGGCGGCGTCTCCGCGTTGACGACTCCTGCCCGTGCGAGGTGTGCAAGGCCAAACGGCAGGCCGGGTCATCCCCGGGACCGCTGTCGCGAGGGCAACGCCGCGCCGTACGGCTGGCCTACTTCGTGGCCGGCGGATTCCTCGGGCTGGCTGTGTTCCGGCTGTCCACCGGTCACGCGGGCGGGCTGGTGTATCTGGCGTGCGCGCTGGTGTGGGGTCTGGTGATGCCGTGGCAGTGGCGCCACATCTTCGAGACGCACAACCGTACCGAGGTGATCATCCGCTCTATCGGCATCACGACAACGGGCACCCCGCCACGGCACAAGGCCGGGAAGGGTGCCCGCTGGTGGCGACCGAAACCGCCGTGAGACGTGCCCGTCACTGGCGCGGCGTGTGCCCGGCGGTCAGTAGACGCCGGGCACGCGCCGCGCGAATCTCGTCCAGTACGCGGGCGATATCTGCGTACGCCTCCGCACCGAGGTCGTCGGGGCAGTGGTAGTCGGCGAGCGGGACGCTGTGATCTAGGCGCGCCTGTCGCGCCTCGGGACTGGTGTCGGGCATGGAGACGAAACCCCTCGGGAAAAGGATCGACTCCAGCCGCTACTAGGCAGGATCGCCATTCACAGTCACTGGTGGGCTCAGGTCGCCGCCCCGGCGCGGGCCACGGGGTCAGCCCGGTGGCTCTGCGCCGGGACGCTACCCGATGACCAGACGCGGGGGAACACCCGGAATGAAGCTGGCACCCAATACGGTCTGGTGTTCACGCTGCGACCGGCGCGGCGACTCAACGGTCGTCGGGCAGGTCCGGCGGACCAGCGACGGCGAATGGCAGGTGCAGGTATGGGACCGGGCGTCCCAGCTCGGGCGGGCAGAGCAGGGCGCACCGGAGGCGCCGTGGCGGGTCGGGCTGGTCGCGCTGTACTGCTGGCGGTGCTGCAAGGGCTGCGGCGAATGGAAGCCGGAAACACTCGGCCGGCGCCGCACCGTGGGGGGCGGCGACCGGCCGGTGGTCGTACCGAATCTCACTGCTCGGCGACGCGGAGGCGTGCCTTGACGTTGACCCGGCTGGTTCCTAGCTCCCGTGGCATGACGATGAATCCGCGCGGGGCGACTCGGCGAATCATCCGCCTCCGATGGTCTGCTGTCGCGTCGGGGTCGTCCCACTCGGTGGCCAGTTCGGCCCGGTTGGCGACTCGCAGCGCGCTGCCCGCGCCCGCGTCTAGCAGCGCATCCCGTTCGGCGGTCAGTTTGGTGATGCGACGTTTCAGCGGGGCGACCGCGGCGTCGTGCGCGTCGAGGTCCATCTCGCCTTCGCCGAGGCGGCGGGCCAGTTCGGTCACGGTGTCCCGCGCGACCCGTAGCCGCTTCTCGGCCTCTGCGAGTTTCGCCGAGGTCTGCGCAATTTGGCGCTGGTGCTTGGGGTCGGCCAGTTCGGTCAGCACGAAGCTGCGGACTTCCGCCTCCACGAGGAGAGCGTCGATTGATACACCGCCGCAGTTGATATCACGGCAGGTGTACCGGCGGACCACACTGCCCGGCCGGTGCTGCGGCTTGCCCTTCATCCGCTCGCCGCATACCCCACAGCGCAGATGCCCACCTGACAGCAGGTAGGGGTCAGAGGCTGGTCTGCCGCGGCTGCGCGACTTGAACGTGGCGACGACTGCGCGCCATTCGTCCTCACTGACGATCGGTTCCACGTCGGCCAGTTTGCCCACTACTACCCCTTTGTGCACGAGCAGCCCCACGACCCGGGGTGCAATCAGCAGTCTGCCCATATGCACCACTCGCCACGGTTTGCCGCTGGTCGTGCGTAGACCACTCGCGTTCCACTCTCGGCAGATGGTGGCTAGGCTCACGCCATCGAGGTGACTACGGATCGCCGAGGCGATCGCTTCGCGTTCCCGTTCGATCTGCGCGGGCTGCACCGGGGCCTTGCCGCCTAGCTCCTTGCCCGGCAACCCGAAGGGCCGCGCCCCACCGTGGAGTCGCCCGGCATCGCGCAGCGACTGCGCTTTGCGCTTCTGTCGGCGCGACGTGTCGGCGCTGGCCTTGGACGCTGCCGCCGTCAGTACGCGCAGCGTGAACAGGTCGTCCTGATCATCGAGACTGTAATCGCCATGACAGGACCCGACTGTCAGCCCGTGCTTCTCCCCGAAGTCGATCAGCCGTTCCAGGTCGCGGGGCTGGCGCATCAGCCGGTCGGTGTGCCACGCGACCACCCCGGCGCTGGTCCGCGCTTCCAGCCGGCGCACGAGCACGTTCCAGCCCGGGCGTCCCTTGGGGGTACGGCGCCACGCCGACAGGTTGTCGTCGCGCAGCACCGCCCCGAGCCGGGCCGGGCGGCGGGCAATGTTGTTGAGAATGTCCACAAGCTGCCGGTCGGTTTTCTCAAGGTCGCCTTCGGGTGACTTGGAAATCCGGGCGTAGGCGTCCAGCACGGGCGCGTCGGCGTAGGCCGGATCAGCGTCACGCTGCCGTAGGGACTGCTCGATCTGCTGCCACGTGGTGGCGTCGTACCCGGTCTCGGTCATGCCCCGACTGTATTGCACCTATATAGCGTCTCTCTACGGTGGGGTGCTATTTAGGTGCAACACCTTCGCGGGGGTCCAGCGGAACCAGCCGGGCGCCCCGGCGCCGCAGGTAGTCCGCGACGTACTGCTCATCCTTGCCCACTGCCCACCAGCCAATCGGCGCAGCGGTCACCACCTTGCCGCCGTCCACGGCCAGCCCGTAGGTCGCGTGCGGCAGCGAAACCCATATCCAGCGCATGGGGAGATCCTGACGGACCGGTCCGTCAGGATCTGGAAGCGACACGAATAGTTCTCACCGACTGTTGCGACCCACTGGCTCTATGTATTGTCGGTCAGTGACCGCCCGTGGCGGACACGGGGGCAGAAAGTGGAGGCGGCAATGGTCGCTAGAACCGTGGTCACCATCGCGTGTGACCTGTGCGCGGCTGTCGGTACGGACAGCCCGGGGGAGACAATGACGATAGCGGGCGCGGTCGAGCTGGACGCGTGCTCCGAGCATCGCAGCGAACTAGACATGCTCGTTGAAGTGCTCACCAAATTTGGGCGCCCGGCCGGCGGGGTGGCCCCGAAGCGGCAGCGCCGCGCAGCATCCTCCCAACAGGACGGCGAGGCTCCGCGATTCTCGTGCGGGCTGTGTGGCCCCGAAGCAGACTCCGTAGCGACTGGTACCCGCGCCTACCACGCGCGTCGCTGGCACGACTTGAAGGGCTCAGAGATTGAATGGGTGCCAGTGGCATCAACGAAATAACCACGGGGAAAGGGTCGAGAGCATGGAGAGTTGGAGCACCACCGCACACGCAAGACAGCAGATGACCGAGCGCGGTATCGCACCCGATCAGTTGGACGATGTACTAGCGCACCCGGCTACCACTGCGCCGGACCCGAAGGGGCGCCCGGGGTGCCGCTACTACAAACGCGGCGGGGTGCTCGCTGTGGTGAATGAGGATGAGCACACGGTCATTACGGTGGGCATCGTGGGCGCGTCAGCTAGGGATTGGCGCACGTTCGCCGCGCCACTGGCTACCGGTCCGGCACCGGTCACGTCGGAGCAGGTCGAGCCGTGGCGACCGCGACAGCCACGAGTAAAGGTCAGCACCGCGCCCGTCCAGGCCACGAGCATTCTTGACGGGGTGCACCCGTCTATCGCCGCGCAGGTCCGGGTGACGCTGAACCGGCTCGGGCTCGATTTCCGTTCGGTGGTGGTTCAGTCGCCCACAGAGGTGAGTATCCTGCCGGGGCGCGCGGCTTCCTGAGACTCCCGGGCGCGGTTCCACCCCCGTGGCCGCAAAACGGGAGAGCCGCCCCGGAGCGGCTAGCGCTCCGGGGCGGTTTCAAAACGGGGAAAGGGGATCCCGATGGAACTGCACCACAGTGACATTGTGCTGCTGGTGTCCTATGACAAGGGGCCGCGCAACTGGGACGCGGCCAACCTGCAACCGATCGTAAACCGGCTGCGCGAGCTAGGACTGATTGAGCCGGTCGAGGTCCCCGGCGGCGCGTTCATCCTCACCGCCGCGGGACGCGACGCGCTAGAGAGAATCAAGACGGGCAGATGATGAGCGACCCACCGCCGCACTGGTATGACCTCGAACACCAGCGCATCACCATCGAGCAGGCCGAGGTGTTGTTGAAGTCGCGCGACCGGATCGTCGCGCAAACCGAAGCCGGGTGCATGTTCGTGAGCACCGTGTTTCTGGTTCTCGATTCCAACCTAAGCGGCTCCGGTCCGCCACTGCTGTATGCAACTGCGTTGTTCGGTCCGGCCGGCGACGGTAGCTGCCGAACGTGGCGCACGTCCACCCGCGCCGCGGCGATCGCTATGCACGATCAGGTCGCAGCGGCGGCACGCGACAACAGCGACCCCGGCGACGTCGAGACAGTGATCAACGGGGCAACCGGTGCCGACGACTGAAAAGACGCTGCGGGATCTCCACCCCGGTGACGTGATCGAGCACCGCGGCGTGCTGCGCACAGTCGCGGAAGTGGTGAAGGCGTTCGACCAGCACGGCTACCCACTGCGGGTCGTCACGTTCACCGACGGCGGGCCGGCGCTCACCCACAACGCCAGCTTTCTGGTGACGATGCACACCTATCCCGGGTTCACGTGCCCTCGGTGTGGCCGGACCAGTTACAACCCGAACGACATACAGCAGGGCTACTGCGGCCACTGCCACGACTGGACCAGAGAGGACCGATCCGATGGCGGGTAGCTATAGCCACACGGTGAACGACGACGGGCAGCTAATCGCACCTAGCGACATGGCTGGCATGTTGGAGAACGGTGGCGACGTGTACGAAGCGGTTGAAGAAATGTTCGGCATGATCTGGTTTCTCGCCGAGGGCGACCCGACCCGCGTGGCGCATGCGCAGCGCAACTACCGGGCCGGTCTGGACATGTCACCGGGGGTGGCCGATGACTGACGCCGCGATCCGGCTGGTACGGGTGGCGTTGGCGCGGGCGCTGCTGTGGCTGTGCGCAGCCGTGGACCTGATCCCGTGGCGCGACACCGGTCGGTGGTATCTGTGCGGCTGCCGGGGGTGTTGTTGGGGGATCTCCCGGCTGTCATGCAAGGTCTACCCAGACGGGCGGGAGGCGCTGTGACCGACGACGGCGACGTGACCGAATTTGGCGCGGGCCACGACTGGCGCGAGACGTGGGTACGGGCGCGCTTCCCGATGGTGTGCATACGGTGCATGACCCGTAGCGACTCACCGGCCGCTGCGGACCCGTGCGACCGTTTAACCGCAGACGACGCGAAACCGGCCTCCGGCAGGGCGAGCGATGACTGACGGCGACATAGGTACTGTGCGGTGGTTCGGCGCGTCGTGGAACGCGCCGATATGTGATCGACGCGCCCACGTAGAGACGCCTGCTGACCAGCCGTGTGGCGCGTGTGGTGATCCGATCCGGCACGGCGACCAAGGCGTAACGATCCCCTACTCGGGGCCGGAGACGGTGACCCGTGCCCCGTATCACCTCGGGTGCTGGTTCCGCGTGATCGGCGTTCCGTGGGAAGGGCAGGGCTACTAGCCGCGCGGTGGCGTGATGTACCCGGCGGCGAACGCGAGCAGGGTGGCTAGCGCGCCTTCGACACCGACAGGCACCTGTCCCCCGGTGACAACACTGATCAGAACTACGATGCAGGTAGCGGCGGCAGCGGCGGCTGTCGCCGCGACCACCTTCGGGGCGGGGGTGGCGTCGGCCTTGGGGACGGGGTTGGCGTCACCCTCGTTTCCTGTCCCGGGCTTGATCATGGGTGGTCCCCTTTGCTGCGTCGTCGTGCTCGTTCGTTTCGTGGTACGGCATGCCTAGGTGCCGACCGCACCGCATGCAGTAAGGGTTCTCTGACCTTGGGGCTGTCGGCTCTGGCCCGCTACTCATTCGGCGCCCGGTCATGGCAGGTGCTTGTAGCCGGCGCGGCGGCACAGCTTGTCAACGGACGCGTCCCCGGGGCGCCCGTCAGCGTCGGCGCCGCGGTACCCGAGGGACAGTTGCCAGCGTTTCCAGGCGGCGCGGAAGTGCGCGTCCCACGCGGTGCCCTTGTCGGGGGTGACGGTGGGGGTGAGCCCGAGATATTTGAGGGTGGACATGGCGGCGAGGCGCTGCGCTCCCCACACACCGGACATGGCGGGATGCTCCGCGGCGTACTGCATCGCTTTGGTGCTGAGTGCGGTGACCCGCGCCGCGGGCGGGCGGGTGCCTTTGGGGCGGACCTTCACCACCTTCGTGTAGTCGGGCCGCGCGAACCTGAGCCGGGGCGTGACGTTGCGGGTGAGCCGCAGAACCCCGAGCCCTTGGCTGTCGCCGCTGGCGTTCGTGTTGCCTTCCACGGTTTGGATCCGGTTACCGGGGAGCACCTTCTCCACGAAGCCGACGTGATGCACGCGCCGCACCCCGGCCACGGTGCCGTACACGTACAGCACGTCTCCGCGTTGCGGCTTCGATACGTCCCGGTTGCGGGCCTTGAACCATGCCCAGCCGGCGGGCGTGTACTGGTGTTTGGGGATGATCACGTCAAGGTAGCCCGCCTGCTGCGCGCACCACGAAACGAACTGCGCACACCAGCTCACCCCGTTGGAGCCGTACCACGCGCCGTACGGGTTGTCATTGTTCCAGTCGCCTGACTTGCTGCGGCCTTCACGGAAACCGATCTGCGACGCGGCCACCGCCAACAACCGGTCAGCCGCTTGGGCAGCGCTGTAGGGCGGCTCCAGGTGCGGCACTGGCCGCGCCGCGGCGGTCACTTGCGGTCGGCCTTGTCGGCTTCGTTCGCGTCGGCGGCGTCGGCCTCGTCGGTGTCTGCGCTGTCGGCCTTGTCTGCGGCGTCGGGCGTTGCGGGGTACGGCATCGGGGTCTGGTCGTCGGCGACCTCTGTGTCGTCTTGCTCGTCCACCGAGTTGACGCTGGTTTCCGGCTGCTCCTCGGTCTCGGTCACCTCGGTCGTCTCGGTGGTTTCGTGGGTCTCGTGGCTTTCGGTCACGACGGTCACATCCTCTGGTGAGTCGGGATCAGTAACTGATTGGCGGGGACGGTGACGCCGCGCGCAGTGGCGGCGGCGTTGACTTGGGCGCGGACCTTCGTGGCGAACGCGGCGGCGGTGTCGCCCGCGGCTACAACGATCTGCACAACGGAATTCGTCATGCCTTCACCGACGTCGGCCCGGTCAATGGCCGGGTTGTAGGACACGGTGGGGTCGATCAGGGTCAGTTCCCACTGTGTCCAAAACGAGGTCGCGGGGGTGGTGTCGTGCTGCGGCTCCTCGTTCTTGGCCATGATGGAATCGAACTTCAGAAACGCTTGCGCCATGGGGGTTTCCTAGGGCTCGGTGGAGTAGATGACGTTGAGCGATATGGCCGTGGCGGTGCCGATTTTCTGTGTCGGCGCGACCGCCCCGGTAGCGGTGGTGATGATCACGATCGGTATGGCCGTGGTCGGGTTCGCGTTCGTCAGGTAGGTGAACGTGGCGACGGCGGTGGATGGCCGGTACGCGGTGGGCAGCGTGAACACGTGCGCGCCGTAGGTGCCGCTTTGCGCGGTGCCGCGAATGTGGACGTTGCCGATTTCGTCTTTGCGGAACTGGACGGGGTACCCGCTGACGGCAACCCAGCCGTTCACGAACGACGGTTCGCCGCCGCCGCTGCCGACGGTGTGCCACGGATCGTGGAGCCCGTGCAGGACAGGCTCGCCGAGGATCGTGGATTCGACCAGCAGCCGGCGGGTCACCCCAGCACCACGACACGGTAGGCGTTGAGCGCGGGCGCGGTGGCGAACCGCACGGTTGCCGTGGTGGTGGAGGTGCGTTCGTCGTCGGTCTCAATCGTCTCGTACGGGGCGGCGGCGGTGTAGACCTGAATTTGTACGTCGCGGGTGCCGAGGTTGTGGGTGATGACGTACGCGGTGGCGGCGCCGTCACCGATGGCCGCGGAGAACTTGCGCGCGACCACGGTGGTGTCGATGTTCACGGCGTCACCCGCGACGGTGATGCCGGTACCGGCGACCACGTTCAACTGGTTGCCGACCTGCACGAGCGCGTCGCCCGCGGTGAACGACGCGGCGCCGCTGAACTGTGCATAGGCCAGCGCGGTGGTGCCCACCACCAGTGGCGCGTTCGTGGTCAACGTCCAGCCGGTGTCGGCGGACGTGCCTTCTTCGATGAACACGGCCATGCCGACCAGTTCGGCGGCGGTGTCGGCGTCCAGGGCGCGGGTCATGGCGACCGCGGACCCGTTGAACACGTACAGCCCGTTCTGTGCGGCGGTGGTCTGCGCCGCCAGTAGCACCCGGTCCCCGGCGGTGAGGGTTACCCCGTCGATCGCGGTACCGGGCGCGGCGGTGTTCACGTTCGCCGCGGCGCGGACCCTCGCTGAGTCTTTCCACGACAGCCCGGCGACGGCGTTGTCTACGTAGTTCTTGTTCGTCGCGTCGGTGCCGAGCGTCGGGTCGCCGAGGCTGGTGATTTTCTGCCCGTTCAGCGTGACGGAGCCGGTGGGCGGCGCGAGCTGCGCGAGGGTGTTTGTCCGTACGGCGGTGTTGAAGTCGGAGATAGTCGCGGCGACCTGTGTGCCGGTGTGGTTCGCGCGGGCGTACGGGTCCACCGCGAAACCGGGGTTCGGGTAGGTGCCGGACAGGACCCCCCCGGCGGCACCGGTCGGTGACCCGCCGCCCGCATCCTTGGCGGCGACCCACACTGAACCGTCGTACCAGTACAGGACCGACGTGCCGGTGTCGTAGTACAACTGCCCGGCGACCGGTGCTGACGGCGCCCCGGCGAGGTTCTGCACGCGGGCGTTCTGTAGCTCGTTCTTCTGCAAGTCAAGCGCTACGCCGAACTTCCGTGCCATTAGGGGGTGCTCCTAGCTCAGGTCGGCGACGCCCGAAAACGGCGCGTGGAAAGTGGCGGTGAGACTGTCGGGGCTCAGGTAGGTGATCTGGCCTTCCCACATATCGCCCGCGGAGTCGCGCACGGAGACGGCGGGGTTGTAGCCGAGGCTGTGCACGATCAGCCACACCGCGGCCGGCGCACCCTGCACGTGGTGGTAGTAGCCGCCGCTCACACCGTCGGCGCCGTCCGCCCCGGCGGGTCCACGACCGGGGCTGGCGACCGCGACCACCGTGTCGGGTTCACGCGCGACGATGAGGTGGTCGGGGGTTTCGCTGACGGCGACGACCGTGGACGTGGTGGCGACCGCGACCACGGTGGTGTCGTCGCGCACGACGATGACCGTTTCGGGTTCACGGACAACGACGACCGTTTCGCAACTCACGCCGTGGTCACTTCCTTGGACAGCACCACGAGCCCCCGCGCGAGCCGGATCACTTCGGTGGGGTCTGTGACCGAGTGCAGTTCGAGGTCGTAGGCGCCGGACTTGGCCAGCGTCGCGGTCACGTCGGCGCCGATCCGCACGGAAATGATGCCCCCGGCAACGGTGATCCCGGCGCCTTCGGAGAGGGTGATCAGGACCGCGCCGCCGGGGCGTGTCTTGATCTGCATCCGCGCGTCATACCCGGAGGTGTCGATCAGCGGCCCGGCCGGCGGGGATGAGCCGTCGTCTTCGCGCCACTCAAAGGTGAGGGTGAAGGTCGCGCCTTGCTCAATGAGCAGGTCGTAGCGGACAGCGGTCATGAGCGGTGCTCCGTTTCGTTAGGCATCGGGGAACCGCTGCACGGCGGGCCACGGCGGGCCATAGGCGCCGGGCTGGTAGATGCGCAGCGCCCCGGGCGGCAGGCCCCACAGCCCGCCGACGGTGCGCAGCACCGGGTCGTAGATCCGTATATCGGGGGTGTTGATCTCCCCGAGCGCGGCCGGTGGCGGGTACGCGCCGACCGGGGCGGTGGTGATGCTGTGGCCCGGGTCCAGGTCCGGCGCCGCGGGCGTCGGGGGCGGCATGTACTCGGCGAACAGCAACAGCCGCGGATGCGGCAGGAACGCGAACTCGGCCGGCGTCAGCGACACCATCGGCACCGGGTCGGGTCCGCCCGCGGCGATCTCGGCGGTAGCGATGGTGACCCCGGCACCGTCAGCGATCCACGCGGCCGGGTAGCCGTAGGTGAGCCGTTCCGCGTAGGTGTCGTAGTCCAGATAGGCCAGCCGGAACACGCCGGGGCCAGCGTCCCAATAGCTGGAGTCGGTCGGCGCGAGGTGCCCATAGGGCCACACCAGCGGGTCAAGTTCGTGCAGCTCGGTCGTGCCGGTGAAGTGGTCGAACGTCGGATCGACACCGACCGCCCACTCCTGCACCGGGGTGTCGGCCGGGCGGATCCAGTCGGCGGCGTTGAACTCCACCGCCCACAGCACTTGGGTGCGGTCACCCCGTGCGGCGAGGGCGCCGAGGTCGTCGGCGTAGTAGTGCACCGACGACCCGACCCACGGTCGCGCCTCGTAGTCGTCGGTGATGATGTTGTCTACGCCGTCAAAGTCGCCCGCGCGGGTCGAGTCGTAGGCGTCGGTGAACGCGTCAGGCCCGGTGCGGACGACGGCGCCGTGGGTCACGTTGACGCCGAGGACCCGCGGCGCGACCGTTTCGGTGTGCGGGGTCCACTCACCCCACGGCACCTAGGCCACCGGCCCGTCGTACCAGAAATCGTAGGCGAGCGCGTTGTCGGGTTGAACCTCGCCGAGCCAATACACGGTGACCGCTTCGGGGCGCCCCACGCCGGGGTCGGTGCCGTGGTTGACGACCACCAGACCACCCGCACCGGGCGGGCCGGGTTCACCTTGTGGCCCGGCACCGCTCCCGCCGCCACCGCCACCCCCGCCACCGGTGCCGGGGCCGGAGCGGTCCACCTTGTCGATCACCTTGCGCAGCTTCGTCAGGATGCGCTGCGCCCCGGTCGGCGGCAGCCGGCGCGGCGGGTGACCGCCGTTGCTGTCGGAGTCGTCGCGGACCAGCTCGGGCCAGCAGCGGACCGGGAACGTGGAGCCGTCCACGCTGACAGCGATCACGCGGGCCTTCACTGTGCCGCTGTCGCGGTGCCCCGGCGCCGACAGGGTGTCGCCTAGTTCGTAGTCGGTGAACGGCTGCGGCCCGATGAGGCTGGACGTTTCCCCGGTGATGGCCAGCACGGGGGCCGCGGATTCCACCAGTTGAGCCCGGGCGAGGTTCGTGGCGGACTGCTCCGACGTACCGGCCGACAGGCCCGCCTCGACCCGGCCATAGGTGGCGATCCCGGCGGCGTCGGTCACTTCGGTCCAGCGACCATCGGGGCGTTGCGCACCCACGGCGGTGAACCGTGCGGTGCTGCGCGCGGTTTCGTAGCTGGTCAGCGACCCATCGTCGCGGCCGAGGTGCAGCGCGACCGTGCCGGACACGTCGGCGCCGCGGCGGTTCCATGCGTTCAGCGTCATGGTGGCCGCGTCGAGCCCCACATCTATGTCGGTCTCGGCGAGGTCGCTGGCTATGTCGGCCAGATTCGTGGTGTAGATCGGGAACGTGAAGTCGTCGGGGGTGTCGGTCCACGGGTCGCCGTTGCTGTCGTGGGTGTCGCTGAACCCGACCGCGAGATCGTCCACGGTGGTGACGCCACGCGCGGCGGCTTCGGCGACCAGTGCGCGCAGCACCTGCCCGCGGCGCCACCCCGGCGCGGCCGGCGCTCCGTTGTTCACGAGCCACGCGTCGTCGGTTTTCAGTAGCACGTCGTTGGGTTCGCCGTGGCTGTCGAGGGTGAGCACGGCACCGATCAGGCCCATGGCATTCGTGTCGCCGCCGTTGGCGTTCGTGACCTCCGCGGCGAGCACGTGCAGCCCGACCTCCAGCCGCGCCGCGATGGTCACCGCGGTGCGGTAGGCGTAGTTGTCGTCAGGGGTCGGGGAGGAGATCCGCTGTCCGTCCAGGTACAGGGTCAGGAAGTTGTCCGCGGAGAACAGCAGTGACACGTTCTGCGCGGTGTAGGTCATGAACTCGCGCCGGAAGTACCACGTGGTGGGGACCGGCTGCGGGGTGGTGGGCGACACGTACCCGATCCAGTCGGGGTTAGCCGGGGCCATTTCGGCGGGGTACCCGGTGCGCAGCGGGTCGTCGGCAAAGCTGTACCCGACCGCTGCTGTCCAGTCGGCGTCGTTGTACCAGCCGCCGCGTTTCGACATGAACCCGAACAGCCGCTCGCTGCCGGTGACGCGGCCGAAACTGTACTCGGGCAACACCACCGCGTCGGACAGGATCGACAGCAGGCCGGGCTGTGCGTCGAGGTGCAGCGACAGCGACGACAGATTGTCGGTGGCGAGTTGGGTGGTTTCCTTGTTGACGCGGCACCCGAACCTGACAGCACCGGCCCACGTGAACTTGAGCACGGTCCGGTCGGCCAGTGCTGCGGCTTGTGCGACGGGCAGCCGCACGGTCGCCGTACCCGGCTTGGACAGTTCGTCTTGCCACGTCACCACGGCGTCGTCGAGGGTGGCCAGATGTGTCACGCCGTCCCGCGCGTACAGGTCGGTGGTGATCCGGTCGAGGCTCACGGCACCAGCCACGCATCGGTCGCGGCGTCGTGCCACGCGCCGTCCAGGTTGATGAACTGTAACTCGGTCGTTCCGTTGGACGCGTTCAGCATGTCGAACCCGGTACCGGACACGAACCGGCCGGCGCAGGTGTGCTCCACGTACCCGGCGCCGCCTGTGTTGGCCAGCCGGCGGGTCAAGGTGACCAGCCCGTTAGTGCCCATCAGTGCAGCGGACAGGGTGCGTAGCCGGGTGATGAACTGCGCGCGGCTCGGGACCGGCTCGGCGGTGTCGGACAGCAACGCCACGCCGATCGTGAACGCGTAGGCGTCGAACGGCAGTTCGGCGCCGACCTGCCCGCGCCTGCCGGGAATCACGTCGTCGTCGCCGCGGCGGGTGCCGGGCGCGAACAACCCGGCAAGGTCCATCACGACCAGCCCGGGCACGGTTTGCAGGTCGAGCCCGTCCACTAACAACGTGTCGGGGTAGCTCATGCCGCGGCCAGGTGGCTGGCGGCGCTGCGCAGCAGGTGCGGCAGCGCGGTGCTGACCTTCTCAGGCAGCGGGTAGTTAACGGTCAGGTTCACCGACGGGGGGCCGGACTGGCCCACCATGTTCGTTGACCGGGTGTTGGAGAACGCCCGGGCGGGCGCACCGGCACGGCGGACCAGCTCGGGTCCGTTCTCCCCGATGACGTTCCAGCCGGGGCTCAGTGCACCGCCCCGTGCCAGCGTCGGCAGCTTCGGGAAACTGAACGCCTTGCCGCCGAGCTTCGGCACCCAATCGGGAATCGTGAGAGTGAACGACCCGACGGTGTTGTTCCACGCGTTCGCCAGCCCGTTGAACGCGGACTTACCCGCACCCACGAGCCCGTCAAAGGCGTTGCTCAGCGCGCTGGTCACCTTGCCGGGCAGGCCCTTCACCCAATCCACCATGGATTGCAGCCGGTTCACCACCGCATCCTTCGCCCGGCCGGCGCTGCTGGTGATGCCGCCCCACAGCCGGGCAGCGACAGCCGCGACCTTGCCGGGCAACCCGGTCAGGAACCCGACCACATCGTTGAACCGGGCAACGATCCAGTCTTTCACTGCGCTGGTGGCGGCGGTGATGCCGTGCCACAGCCCTACCGCTACACGGGCAATCTTGCCGGGTAGTTCGGTGACCACCCATGCGATCGCGTGGAACGCGCCCACCACAACGTCTCTCATGGACAGCACCGCGCCCTTGATGAACGCCCACACGAGATCGACGGCGGCGCGGAACCAGTCCACCTTTTTGTAGAGCACCACGAACAGGACCACGAGTCCGATGACGGCGGCGATGATCAGAACCAGCGGGTTGGCGAACAGGACAGCGTTGTAGAGCGCAGTGACTGCGGTGGCGATCCGTAGAATCCCGATGAACGTTCCGAGCGCGGCGAGCAGTGGGAGCAGTACCGCGGTCACCTTCCCGATGGTGTCTGAGTGGTCACCGAACCACTTGAACATGTTCACGATCGCGGGTAGCACCTTGTCCACCAGGACCGGGACGACCTTCGTGGAGAAGAAATCCATCAGCTTGTTGAGCGTGGGCATCAGCGCCGTGCCGATGGACTCTTTGAAGTTGGCCCACGCGACCGCGGCGCGTTCGGCCGGCGTGGCCGCGGCCTTCGCTGCGCCGCCGAACTCGGTTTGCAGTTCCTTCAGGATGATTTTCTGCGCGTCCATCGTCTTACCGGACTTGACCAGCGCCTTAATCTGCGCCTTCTGCTGCGCGGTGAACGACACACCCACCTTCGATAGGGCGCTGACACCCTTCACCGGGTCATTCAGCGCCTTGCCGACTTGGATGGACGCGCCCTTCATGTCGGTGCCCAGAGCAACGGACATGTCCGCGACTGTCTTGGTCGCTTGGTTGAAAATGTCGTTGTTCTGGCCGACCCCGTTCTTCACGTTCGTGAACGTCAGCAGCAGGTTTTCAGCAGCCTGCACAGCCTCGTCGTCAATCGCGGCGTAGTTGCTGACCTCGGTGGCCAGGTCGCCGACCTGAGTGGCCGAGACACCGGCCGCTGCCCCGGTGGACTTGAGTACGGTGGCGGTCAGCGCGTTGACCTTGATGGACTCTTTCGCCTCGTCCATCGAGGCGCCAAAGAAATCCTTGACCTTCGACACGGCGAACACTCCACCGGCCAGCCCCGCCAACGACTTGAACCCGCCGCCGAACCCGGCGGACAGCTTCTTGCCGCCTTGCTTCCCGGCCTTGTCGGCGGCGTCGGTCACCGACGGGACGACCTTGCGGTGGACCTCATCGGTGACGCCCTTCGCCGATACCGTCAGGTTCACGTACGCGGTGGCCAGCTCGATCGCCATACAGGCGTAGCCCCTTCCCGGGTCAGGTGGTGTCGTGGCCGCGTGCCTGCAAGGCCGCGTAGATATCGGACTGGGACCGGCCCCCGCCGTACCGCACGGGCCGCGCGTCGTTGGGTCGCGGGTAGGCGCTGGTCCTGCTGGCGCGTTTGGAGTTGGCGCGGATGAACACGTCGAGCAGGTCGGCGAGGATCCACGCCTCGGGCGACCACGGACGCGACCACCCGGCCATCGCGGCGGCGACATGGGAGGTCGGGTCGTTCGTGAGGCTGGTCAACAGGTGGCAGAACTCCCACCAGTCGGGGGCGGTGTCGGTCACCTCGCGCAGCGGCAGGCCGAACCTGTGGCGCCAGTCGTACACGAACGCTGACGTGTGGTCGTCCACAAGCTGGACCGCCGCCACTATTCCCCCAAGCGGACCCCGGAGTGTTTCTGCCAGTCGTTCACCATGGCGCGTAGGTCGAGCATCGCCATGTCGTCCACCGCGGCCAGCGTCTCGGGCGACGCGACCTCTTCGAGCAGCGCATAGAACGCGTCGGCCTCGTCCATGCTGCGGATACGGCGGATGAGTCCCGACTTGAGCATCGCGAACGACGGGAGGGTGTAGTCGGCGCCGTTGTGGGTGAACACGAAATCGGCGCGGCTCGGTTCAGCCGGCGCCGCCGCTGCTCTCTTGCGCGGCGCCGACTTGGGCGGTGTTGCCTTGCGGGACGTGGGCATGGGTTACGGCGCCGGGACAGCGACCAGCGAGCTGTAGAACTTCTTCAACGAGTAGCCGCCGCTCGGGTAGCAGGCGATGGTGACCTCGTAGCCGACCGGCTCACCGCTGGCGTACACCTGATCTCCGACCTCCATCACTTCACCGGACGGCACGTAGCTGCGGATGAAGTCGTCCCCATCGATCAGGTCCACAATGAACCGCTTCCGGCCACCGGTCGCGGCGGGCACGATCGCGATGGATCCGTCGGTGGTGTCCACGGTGGCGCCGTAGTAGAGCTCTACGGTCTCCAACTTCGTCTCGATCAGGACGAATTGCAGCGTGACCCCGGCCTCGGTGATGACCTCGCGCACCGTGTCGGCGTTCTGCCACGCCTTTATTTTGTCGCTGCTGCGGTCGCGGGTCTCGGTGACGCCATCCTCCCCGACGTAACCGAGGTCGGTGTAGGCAACACCCATCGCCGCGTCGGCGTCGAGCGGGGCCGGTGCGGTCAGGTTGCCGACAGCAACGACGCCTGTCACTGCGACCCGGACGTTATCTGACACGAGTGCCATGAGGGTTTTCCTTTCGTGGGGGTCGAGGGTTAGGCGGCGGCGCCGCGTAGATGGACCTCGAAAGTTTGGGTGTAGCGGTACTGGGTGGTGACCGGATCGGGCAGGTTCTGCGGTCCACCGATCTCGCGGACCTTGTAGACCGTGACGGCGGCGACGTTGCCGGGGGCGGCGTTGAGGACCGCGCGGCACATCTGCGCCAGCGATGACGCGGCGGACTCCCGCGCCGCGAACGACTCCACCGTGATCAACGCCGCGTCGGTGACGACGCTGTGCCGGGCACCGCCGGTACGCATCAACCGGACGAACATCGCGGGGCGTTTCGAGGGCACCGACGTCACCACCGGCACCGTGACACCCTTGGCTGCAAGGGCAGCGGCGAGCCACTGACACAGCACCTGCTCTGCGTCGGGGAACAACACCACGTCCACTAGCCGCGGCCGGCGTCGATCGCGCGGGTGAGGGTGCGGTCAGACGCCTCCGCGCGGCGCGCCTCGGGGGTCTGCGTGTAGACCCGTGACCGGGCACGGTTACGGCCGACGTAGGACTCGGCCACCATGCCGGGGCCAGCCGCGGCGGCGATCCGCTCCGCGCGGCGGGCGAGGTCTGCCTGCACGCCGGGGCACTTCAGCAACTCCCGGACACCGGCGCGGTTCAACACAATGCGGGCGCTCTTGGCCATGACGGGGCGTTCCTTCCTAGCCGGTCACGATGCTCAGCGAAATTTCCAGGTGGTCCAGGACCCCGGTCTCATAGCGGCGGACGGATCCCTCAATCTCGAACGTGGTCCCGCCGTACCTGATCCGGTCGGTGTCGGCGATATCGGCGTCGGCCGGCGCGAACAGCAGCGCCACCGTGGTGACCGAAATCGCCCGGTTGATCTCGTCCTCGGAACCGGTGACCGGCTGCACCGAACAACCCGTCACGGTGTGGCTGGTGGTGTGGTCCCAGTCGCGGACCGACGTGCCGTGGTCATCGAGCCACGCGGGGCGGACCACCGCGATGGTTTGGGTAGCGAATGACGGCAGACTCACGGCGCGGGCCACAGCCGGTAATGCATGTCGAGGATGATTTTCTCGCTGGCTGTCATGTAGTTGGCGACGGCAGCCTGACCCGAAAGCAGCCCGCCGTACTGGCGGGTGACACCACCCGCGGTTTCAGAGGTGACGCTGGCGAACTGCGCCGGTAGCCGGGTTGCCATCTGCACCGTGAGGGCGCGCAGCACCTCGGGCACGGTGTCGAAACCGTGAGTGAATTCGACTGTGACCGTTCCGAGCCCACGCGGCCAGCAGCCGCAGGACCGCTCCACCAGCCCGACCGTTGACCACGACAGGTCGTCGGGATCCACCACCGAGTCGTCGGCGGTGTAGGTCACGTAAGCAACGTCGGTCAGGTGCAGCGTCGGTAGGCGCAGCGTGCGCCCGCCGAACGTGTCGAGCGTGGCCGCGTCGATGATCGACGGTGCGATGTGCCAGCCGCAATACGCCCGTATCCACGCGGTGGAGTAGGCGAGTTGGGTGTCGGTGTCCAGCTCCAACCCGAGGTCGTCGGCGAACAGGGCTGGCACATCGGCGTTCATCGGCTGTCAGCCTCGCGGGCCTTGTTCAGCGGTGTGGCGGACTTCGCCGCGGCCTTCCGCGGTTCGGCCGGCGTAGCAGCCGCGCCGTACCGGTCGGCGGTTTCCTTGTCGAGCCGCAACGTGTGCGGCAGCCCACCGATCATCACGGTGTATTCCTTCAAGCGTCGTTCAGCCATCGCCTTGAATCCCTTTCGCTGTGGGGTTTCCGTGGAGACGGGCCGGGTGGGAGGCACGGAGGCACACCCCCACCCGACCCGTTCAGATTCAGCCCAACGTGACGTCAACGAACCCGGCCGGGTACCGCACCGCGAGAGCGATGCGCTCCTCGGCGCGGGTCGTGACAAGGTTGGAAATGAAGTCGGACGCGTGACTATTGGTCGATTCGACCCGCACGCCGCCCTTGCGGTACACGGTCGCGCCTTGGCTGAACGCGCCCACGAGGACCGTTCCCGCGACGATCGCGGGAGTGATGACGGTGCGCATACCCCACACCGGGGGCTGCATCGTCATCGTGCCGTTGCCGTACTGGCCGGTGAAGAATCCGCCGCCGAAATACTGCTCGTTGGCGTCCCGGCTCAGCCGCAGGTCCTGATAGTCAAGCGGGTTGATGACGATCCCGTCGGCGTCCAGGCCGGAGCCGGTGGACACCTTCGTGATGGCACGGAAAATCGCGTCGGCGTTGTCGTCGCCGCCGGTGCTGGCCTCGGTCTGTACCCCGACACGTTCCAGCAGGCCGAGCAGGGTCGAACCGGTGCCCGGACCGTAGAGCAACTGCTGCTCCTCGAACCGCCCCAGCTCGTACAACAGACGGTTGTTGATCTCACTCACGTAGAACGCGAGATCCTCAATCATCTCGTCGGTAAACTTGATCCAGCCTGCAATCTTCTTGAGCTGGTCCACCATGATGATCGGGTCAACGATGTGGATCTGCGGCTTCAGCCCGCCCTCCGCGACGGCGGCGAACCCGCCCTCGATCGCGGACTCCACAAAGTAGGAGATCGCGTTACCGCTCAGCGTCCCCTGCCCGAGCAGGTCGGCCACCACGAGCCGGGGACGGACCCCGGTCACGATGGTGGTATCGAACTGCGTCAGGACCGGTGTCTGAAAGACACCGTTCGCGCCGACCACCTGAGTGTCGCCCGCGGCCTTCACCCATTCAGGGGCGGACACGGTGGCACCGGAGATCCCGCGCATATCCTTCAGGCGCTGGCCGGCGTGCTTGATGAAGTGGTCACCCAAGGTGCGGGCAAACGTCTCGTCGGCCTCGGTCACGCCGTCACCCTTGACCAGCGCGCGGCCCATCGAGCCCAACGACTTGACCAGTTCGGCGGACTTGTCGGCCGCGGCGATCTGCACGTCGAGCGCCTTCACCTCGGCGACGTGCGCCTCCACCGTTGCGGTCTCCTCCGGTGTGAGGTCACGATCCTTTGCTCCTTCGACTACTGCGTGCGCTGCCGCCAGTTCCGCGGCCCGCTTCTCCTTGAGGTTCACGACGGAACCCCTTCCTGCCTCACGCGAGGCTGAGAATTGAGAGGGTCACCAGGGCTTTCGCGGACGGGTTGGGGTTGGGCTCCTCCGACTTGACAGCGGGGCTGTCCTCGTCGTTGGCCGGACCTGTACCGGTGGCTTTTTCCTGATCGTTTTCGTTGCCTAGGGCAGCGAGCACCGAGCCGATGGCTGCGTGTGCTGCGCGTAGTTCGCCCTCGTTCTTGGCCGAGAGGACCCGGCCAGCTTTGAGCCCCGCCACCAGCGTTTTCACGGCGAGGATTTCGGTCTCGGCGTTGGCGCCGACCGGCACGACGGAAACCTCGTACAGCTTCACGCCGCGCAGTTCGTAGAAGTGCTCATCGCCCGCGCCGTTGTCGGCGGGGCGGGTCTGTTCGCCGCCGTCGGTGACGTCGTACGCGAACGACATTTGATTGACGCGGCGCCCCTTCAACAGCCGGTACGTCTGCGCCGCCTTCGGGGTGTCCAGGTCAAGCTGCGCCGTCACCAGCAGCCCGTGGTCGTCCTGCTCGGCGGTCAGGACTTCGCCGATGTTGTAGTCGGGGTCAGCCATGTTGTGGCCCCACAACAGCGGAATCGGCGCATCGCTGTCGGCCCACTCCGCCAACGTCTGGTCGAACGCGCCCGGCATCAGCACATCGCCGTAAGAATCCTTGTTCCCGAACACCGCCGCGTAGGCGGTGAACTGGCCCACGTCCAGCCCGTCATCGGGTCCGGCCTTGATCTTCACGGAAAGGTCTTTGATCTTCACGAGCCCTCCCGGGCGATGTTTTGTTGTGTGGCGCGTGACGCGGGCGCGACCGGACACCCCGCCCCCCGCGGTGGGGGTGGGGTATCCGGTGCGTTATGGGGTGTGGCCGGCGGTCAGTCCACGGTGACGGAGACGGTGCAGTTGCACCCGGCAACTTCGTCGGCCGGTCCGTACGCGCCGGGCCAGTCGAGCCCGTTGCTGAACTGGTCCTCGATGCCGACCGTTTCGCCGCTCATCGACGCATGCTCGGGGCGCGGGTTGCGCCCCGTCTCCCACGTCTTACTAGCCGTCGCGGCACCGACCTGTTTGGCTGCCTCAACGGTCGCAAACGACGCGGTGTCGGTCACGATGGACGTGGCCGCGGCGGCGGCCCGGGACTCGGCCCTGTCGAACACTGCGGCCGGTGTGGCGTCAGCGTCAGACAGGGCGTCTTTCAGTTGCGCGAACGTGGTCGCGTTGATGTTCGCGGCGCGCCCCTCGGCGACCTTGCGCAGGAACGCGACAGTGCGGTCGGTGTCGTAGTCGCTGGCGTCGTACCCGAGCCCGGCCGCGGCGGCAGGCCCCACCTCGGCGGCGATCCCGGTGGACAGGTCGAACAACTCCTCGGCCAGTTCGCTATCCCACCGGTCAGCGTTCCACCAGCCGTCAGCCTTCGCGCCCAACGCGGGCAACACCGACTTGCGTTGCCGCGCGAAATACGCCAACAGGACCCGTTCCGCCTTCGACTGGTACCGCTGCGGCGCGGGCCGGGTCGCGGCCTTGACCAGCACAGCCGGCGCCGACGCAAGGTTCTGTGTCCCGGTGTCGGTCGGGGACGCCTGCCCACCGACCAGCACATTCAGCGGCGTCACCAGTTCGTCGCCGCCCTCGATCTCGGGCAGGTTCTTGCGGGCGCGTGCCTCGTTGCGGGTCAGCCACGGCGCACCGGTCGCGGTGCTCATCACCGACGCCTCCTCGTGGAAGCTGCCGCGGAGTTTCGCGTCCACGTCGGCTTCCACGTACAGCAGGCCGGTGTCGTCCAGGTCGGTGGTCAACATGGCGTTGATGACCTGCTCCCACGCCGCGAACATCGGCCCGAGCGCGTCGCGGTACAGCATCTGCCGGAACGCCTCGACGTTGGAGTAGGTGCCTTGCCGGGCGCCGACCAGCTCGGGCGCGATGTGGAACGCTGCCGCCACCTCGGCGTCGGACAACTGGCGCCCTTGAATGTCGTTCGTGTCTTTCGGGCTGAACGCGTCCACCTTCGCCAGCGTCATCCCGTCTTGCAGCAGCGGGGTGCCGCCTTCAGCGCCGCCGCCCTTCACGTAGCTGCGCCAGCCGGCGAGGAAACGGTCGCGGGCGGTGTCGCTCCACGGACCCGCGGACGCGGGGCGCTGCAACACGACCGGCACCCGGGCTGAGTTGCGCCACACCGAGCGGCGGTACGCGACCGCCTCGGACGACTCTTGCAGGATCGCCGCAAGGGTCCGCATCGGCGACGTGCCGGTCGCCGTCAACGGCGCGTAGCCGTGATCCAGGAGGCAATCCTCGGGGGCAAGTTTCACCTTCGAGTCCACCCACACCGCCGACACGCGGCCGAACCCGTCGGAGTCGAACGTCACCCGGTCCGCTTGCAGGCGCAGCAGTTCCAGCGCGCGGCTGGTCGGGTCGGCCGGCGCCAGCTTCACCACACACCACCGGTCGTACAGCAACCAGTCCACGATGACCGAATGCCAGAACCGGAACGGGATCATGCCCGGCGACGGTGACGCCAGCACCCGCGCCAACGGGTGGTCGGTGACGCGTTGCCGGTCGGTGTCACTCACCCGGCGGTACACCTTCAACGGGGTGGACGCGACCGCGCGGGCCGCGAAATCGACCACCTTGCGCACCGACGGTTGCGACGCCCACACACTGGACGGGTTCACCATCTGCCCGGCGATAGCGTCGCGGAAATCGGTGAACGTCTCCACCGTCGAATCCAGCAGCAGCGGGCCACTGACCGCGCCCGGTCCGTACGTCGGCTGCCGCAGGTCGGTCAACTGCCCGCCCGAGATCACGTTCGGCATCAGGCGACCTGTGTCCACAAGATGCGGTAGCGGTCAATGATCACGTCACCGTCCATGTCGGTCGCCTCGCCTTGCTCGGGAAGCAGGGCGGCGTTTTGCAGCGTCACCGTGCGGTCGGATGCGTAGGCGAGAGTGCCGGTCATGGTGTGATCCTCAAGCTGAACGAGCACGGCGCGGCCTAGGTAGCGGTGAAGGTCATGCGCCACGAACAGTCGCCGCCTCTCGGTTACGCGATGATGAAGTCGGAGTCCTCGTACGCGGACCGCTTGTCCGCTTCGGCTTGTGCGCGCCCGTCGAGCGCCATCACCAGAGCAACCACGGCGTCGATTTTGTCCGCGGCCAACTGCTTGGCTGGCTTCACGTTCCCGGCCGCGTCCATCGCGACCGCGAAATTGTCGACCTGCCACCGCACCGCCGGGTTACCGCCGTGGCGCAGTTTCGGGTCCGCCGCGGTACCGGACAACACCAGCCGCTGCATCTCTTTCGTCGGCGCCGACATGGACGCGAACCCCTGCCCCAGTGGGCGCATGGGCACGTTCTCCCCGGTCAGGTCCGTCACCAGTTGCGTGGCGTTCCACCGGTCATAGGCCACGTCCCGCACATCGAACACGGCGCAGTCGGCGATCACCTGAGACTTGATGAAGTCGTAATCGGTGACGTTGCCCGGTGTCAGCGTCAACCGGCCTTCGCGGACCCACACCGACGCCGACCCCGCGGTGCGTCGGTCCAACGCCTCTAGGCTTTCGGCCGGCGCCCACAGCCGCCACACCGCGTCCACGCCGCCGGACGTGTCCGGGAACACCCACGCCAACGCGCACAGGTCCGAGGTCGAGGCGAGGTCAAGCCCGCCGTACGCGGCGCGGCCCGCCAGCGTTGCCTCGTCCACCAGCCCCGCGTTGCGGTCCCACGCGGCCAGTTCGATGAACCGGGTTTCCTGCTTCGTCCGGATCCCCAGATGCAGCCGCAGGAACTTGGCCAGGTCGGCAGGTGAGCGGCGCGCACGCTCTGCTTCACGGGCGATGGATGACGCGGTAGGGCTCACCCCGTAGCCGGGGTTGGCTGCCTTCCACGTCGCCTCACTGAACGGGTCCGCACCGTCAGCAGCAGCGAACACCACACCGTAGGTGGACGGGGCAACGAACACGCGGCGCGCTAGCTGCTCGATGTAGGTGCGGTTCTTCGCGTAGACGGTGTTGGGTTTGCCGTCGTCGGCGGTGGTGATCTTCACGACCAGCGGCTGCCGGCGCGACCCGGTGCCGGTCTCCAACGCGTCCACGAGATCCGGTGTCTTGTGCAGGTGTAGCTCGTCAATGATCGTGCCGTGCAGGTTCGCGCCGTGTTGGGCTGACGCCGTGGACGACACCACCGCGAAATAGGAACCCGACGCGGGGTGCACGATGCGGTACTGCAACGCCTTCACGTGCCCCTTCAAATCCGGGGCGCTCGCCGCTAGCTGCTTGATCGGCGCGAACACGAACGCCGCTTGCCCCGCTGTCGTCGCCGCCGCGACCACCTCCGCGCCCGGCTCGTTGTCGGCCGCGGTCAGGTACATGGCGATGCCGCCGCACAGCGTCGATTTCCCGTTCTTGCGGGGCACGTCGCAGTACAACTCCCGCACCACCCGCACCCACCGGTCACCGTCGGGGCGGACCCACCCGAACACCGGCGCCAAAATGTAGGCCACCTGCCACGGCGCCGGGGTCAACGGCTGACCCTTCCACTCGCCTTTGGTGTGGCGCAGCATGGAGAACGCCGCCAACACCCGGTCAACGCGGGCCGGGTCGAACCGTGCCGACCGCAACACGCGGCCCGCCTCCGGTGTCTTGATCAACGGCGGGCACGTCGGCAACGCGATGCCGCGCGACAGCAAGTAGTAGGCGACCTCCGGGGACAGCTTCAGCCGGGTCAGCTCAGACTTCGACGGCAGTTCAACGTCAGCCGTTGGACGCGAACGGGTTGGCACCCTCGTCCGTCTCCGCAACGTTCGACGTGACCCGGCTCCGCGCGCTCGGCGTCAACCCGAACTCTTGCGCGAACGTGCGCACCGTGAACGCCGCGTCCCGTTGGATCGCCAGCACCGGGTTACGGACCAGCCCGCCCATGGTTCCCTTGATCAGGATGGACTGCACCGCCAGCACCGCCGACGCCTTGCGGTGATTCACCACCGCTTCGCAGTAACACGCCAGCGAATCACGGTCCGCGGCCTTCGCCAGGCCCATGAATTCCAGGTGCTCCAGCGTGTAATCCCACACCTCGCGCACCTCCGCGGACATGCCAGCCGGCGCGGCTGGCGGGACCGACAACGCGACCGGCTCAGCCTTGTTGAACCGGTTCGCCTTGTCGCCGTCGAGTAGCCGCAACGCTGTCGGCTTCGGAGCGAAACCACGTCGTCCCATGTCGTCCCATCCCTTGGTCGGTTACGGATTCTGGCGAGGCGGTGGCGGCGGGGGCGGCTGCGGCATCGGCAACATGAGCCGCAGTTGATCCACGTGGCGCTGCGTTATGTCGAGGTCGATCCGAAGCTGCGCGACCTCGCGGGTAAGGCGCTGGTTGTCTTCCTGAGAAAGCCGCAAGGTGCCTTGGCTCTCAGCCAACTGGCCCTCAAGCGACGCCACCCGGCTCGCTAACCGGCCCTCCGCGACCTCAAGCCGGACGATCAGTTCGTTGGCCGACGCCAGCAGCGGCGCCGATGCCGTCTTGTCTAGGGCTGCGATCTCCGAGCGGCGCCGCAACAGGTACACGATCAGTTGCACGATGCTTCCGCCGGTGACCAGCGCAACAATCTGCAACGCGAACGCTGACGATGACGTCACCGCCAACGTCACAACGAGCCACCTTCACCGGTCCGCTTGTGCGCCAGCGAACCGAGCATCACAACCCGGCCGGCGCAGCCGACCGTGATCGCCGCATATGCCCCGCCAGCGATGAGCCCGTTAACCCCCAACCCGATGATTACGCCGCCCGCGTACAGAAACGAGCCGGTCGAAACGAACACCAAACCGATCAGTTCGCAGAACGTCCCCAGCCGCACCGTGCCAGCGATCGTCAACACGCCACCGAGAAACAGCAGCAGCCCCAGCACGTGAGCGATGAGCGAGCCACCCGGAATCAACGAGAACGCCCGCGACGCCTCCGACCCCAACGCCAACGTCGCAATACCGATCGGGACCATAGCCGCCGGAACAGTCACCGCCAACGGGCGCAACGCAAACGCAAACTTGAACGACCGATACAACGACATACCCGCGGGCGGATGACGATTAGGCACAACTCCCCCCCTTCAATTCATTGCACAAAGTGACATTTCACGCTGAGTGAGACTGCTAAAGTCGCCTCGCTATGCGCAGGAC
>Ga0307288_10000054_pt1 | contig 41484 bp, 38 predicted proteins | sample ER_DNA_142_FD_194469 | JGI IMG/M metagenome (GOLD analysis project Ga0307288, IMG submission 194469) | Bulk soil microbial communities from the East River watershed near Crested Butte, Colorado, United States - ER_DNA_142 | ecosystem: Environmental > Terrestrial > Soil > Floodplain | place... | reverse complement strand
CAGTACGGTCCTCGCGCAGCCCGTCGACAGGTTCTCTCGTCCTGATCCGGTCAGAGGCGACGGCAATTCGCCTACCTGCGGGAGACCTCTTAACTGAGCTCGGGATGAGTGTCGATCCTGAGCTGCTCGACCGCGCCTTGACACACCGGTCTTATGCGTACGAGCAAGGTGGCCTCCCCACCAACGAGCGTCTGGAATTCCTCGGTGACTCGGTCCTTGGGCTTGTGGTGACCGAGCACCTTTTCGTCACCTATCCGGATCTCTCCGAGGGCCAGCTCGCCAAGTTGCGCGCGGCTGTTGTCAACTCCCGGGCGCTGGCCGACATCGCACGCGAGCTCGATTTGGGCGCAGTCATCCACCTGGGTCGCGGCGAGGAGAGTACGGGTGGACGCGACAAGTCTTCGATCCTCGCCGACACGATGGAGGCGGTGATCGGTGCGGTCTTCTTGCAACACGGCATCGATGCCGCGCGGGCTTTCGTGCACCATTTGTTTGACCCCTTGATGGCCGAGGTCGCAACCCGCGGAGCGGGACTGGACTGGAAAACCAGCCTCCAGGAGATCGCCTCCGTGAGTGGCCTCGGCGTACCCGTGTATGACGTGGTGGAGTCAGGGCCTGACCATGCCAAGACCTTCCAGGCCATGGTCAACATTGATGACCATAGCTACGGACCAGGTGCCGGCCGGAACAAGAAAGAGGCAGAGCAGAACGCGGCAGCCATTGCCTTCGCTGCGCTCAAAGGCAGCCGCGGCTCCGGACCGGTCGCGTCCCGCTAGCACGATCGGTGCCCGAACTTCCAGAGGTTGAGGTCGTACGCCGTGGTCTGGCCAGCAGTATCTCGGGACGCCAGATCATCGGCGTACGGGTGCTGCATCCGCGGCCGGTACGCCGTCACCTGACCGGACCGGCAGATTTCGAGCTTCAGGTCACCGGCCGCACCTTCGCCGAGCCGCGCAGACGTGGAAAATATCTGTGGCTACCCTTCACCGACGGCGACGCGATCTTGGCTCATCTGGGCATGAGCGGCCAATTCAGGCTGGCCGATGCCGAAGCGCCGCTCGCGCCCAACACCCGAATCATTTTCTCGTTCGCGGACGGCGAGCCTGGACTCCGATTTGTCGATCAGCGGATGTTCGGTGGGCTGTCGGTTTCGCCGGGGGGTGCCGAGCTGCCGCCCGAGATCGCCCACATCGGCCGGGATCCCTTCGATCCGGAGTTTGATCTCGCAGCTGTCGTGACCCGGTTACGCCGCCGCAACAGTGCGATCAAACGGTCGCTACTGGATCAGCAGCTGGTATCTGGAATCGGCAATATCTACGCGGACGAAGCGCTTTGGGTGGCTCGGGTGCACTACGCCCGACCGACCATGACGATGTCGCGTACTCAAGCCGCCAGCATTATCGACGCGGCCGCGGCCGTGATGCGAAAGGCGCTGGACAACGGCGGCACCTCGTTCGATGCCCTCTACGTCAACGTCAATGGATTTAGCGGTTACTTCGACCGATCGCTCGCGGTGTACGGCCGCGAAGGGCTTCCGTGTCTGCGTTGCGGAACATCGATCCGTCGAGAACCGTTCATGAACCGTTCGTCCTATCGTTGTCCACACTGTCAACGAGCTCCACGCGGGTTCAAGGCGAGGGCCGCGATTGCGCGAGCAGGTGGATAGCGCGATTGCGCGAGCAGGTAAAGAAGGATGAGGCATAGCCGCGAGCGTCGGGAAATCGCGCGCCGCTGTGCTGAGGAGGAGGGAGCGGAGGCGTTCTTTCCTCTGCGAGCGACGACGAAGTAGGCGGGTGGATCGCGCGATTGCGCGAGCGGCTCTCAACAAAAGGGGTATGAGCTGAACGTGATGGAACGCCTCAGGCACTACGTACTCGTACGCCACGGCCAAAACTGGATCCAACTCTTCCGGTTCGGCATTGTTGGCGCGTCAGGCGTTGTCGTCAACCTGTTCATCGCGATCATGTGCAAGAAGCTCGGTCCAGACGAGAATGGCATCTTCTTCGACTTGCCGCTCAGTGAGTTCAACGTCCGCTGGTACCACGCCTACTCCACGATCGCGTTCCTGGTCGCCAATCTCTGGAACTTCCAGCTCAACCGGCTATGGACCTTCCGCAGTGCGAAGCACTCTGGCTGGTTTCGGGAATATTTTCCCTTCCTGACGGTCGGCATCCTCGGCCAGATCGTTGGTCTGGGCATCCTCACCCTGTTGATGCATCCGAATTCGGTCTTTTCCTTGTCGCCGACCTTCTTCGACGATTCAACCGGTTTCCGAACTCGCTTCTACTGGGCGCAGCTGATCACGATCGCGATCGTCACGCCGCTGTCGTTCCTGTTGAACAAGGTCTGGACCTTCTCGGCCGTACGCGGCAAGAATCTGGCCGCGGAGACCGTGCCGGAAGCGGTCGAGAGCGAGCACCCGACTGCTGGTGTGTGAGGCGATCGCCGAAACCCGCCCTGCGACGTACAGGGATTCGCGGTCGCTGTCGGTTACAGTGAGGTCGCCTTCGCAGTCGGATCGTCACCTGAGCTCACACCGTCGAGAGGTGGGACGTTGTACCTCAAGAGCCTGACCTTGCGTGGCTTCAAGTCTTTCGCGTCGGCCACCACTCTCAACTTCGAGCCCGGCATCACTTGCGTCGTCGGGCCCAACGGGTCGGGCAAGTCCAACGTGGTGGATGCGCTCAGCTGGGTGATGGGTGAGCAGGGCGCTAAGACGTTACGCGGCGGCAAGATGGAGGACGTCATCTTCGCCGGCACCTCCGGTCGCGCCCCGCTTGGTCGCGCCGAGGTCGTACTCACGATTGACAACTCTGACGGCGCCCTGCCCATCGACTATTCCGAGGTAGCGATTTCTCGGACGATGTTCCGCAACGGGGGATCCGAGTACGCCATCAACGGCAACGTGGCACGACTGCTGGATATCCACGAGCTGCTCAGTGACTCCGGCATCGGGCGAGAGATGCACGTCGTCGTGGGCCAGGGACAGCTCGATTCGATCTTGCAGGCGACGCCGGAAACTCGTCGTGGCTTCATCGAAGAAGCCGCGGGTGTACTGAAGCATCGCAAACGCAAGGAGAAGGCCGTCCGCAAGCTCGAGGCGTGCGAAGCAAACCTCAACCGGCTGGCGGACCTGATCAACGAAATCCGACGACAGCTCAAGCCGTTGGGCCGGCAAGCGGAAGTTGCACGCAAGGCCGTTGTCATTCAGGCCGAGGTACGTGACGCGAGGGCGCGACTGCTGGCTGATGATCTGCTTCAAGCAACCCAGGCATTGCAGTCCGAGCTCGCCGACGAACAGGCGATGCAAGTACGCCGCGAAGCTCTCGAGCGGGCACTCGAGGTTGGGCGGACGGCGGAGGTGGCCGCCGAAGCGGCCGTACGCGAAGGCGTACCGAGATTGGCGGCTGCGCAAGAGACGTGGTACTCGCTTGCGGCGCTCAAAGAGCGGGTCGCCAGCACGCTCTCGATCGCACGAGAGCGGATGCGGCAGGTCGAGGACGATCCGGGCGAGCTGCTGTTTGTCCGGGATCCGGACGAGCTGGAGCGCGAGGCTGCGCGGGTCGCAGCCCAGGAGCATGAGCTGGCGAACCAGCTGGGGCAACGAGCCCAGACACTGGAAGAGGCGACCACCCATCGAACCACCTGCGAGGACGCTCATCGAGGTGAGGAAAATCGGCTGGCCGGACTGATCCGCGCCGCGGCTGATCGGCGGGAAGGGCTGGCCAGGCTTACCGGCCAGGTCAATTCGTTGCGTAGCCGGGGTGAGGCGGCGGCGGCCGAAATCAGTCGACTGACTGCAGCGCAACACGACGCTGCCGAAAGAGCGGACCAAGCGTCCCGAGCGTTTACCGCGCTGGAGACGAAGGTCGCCGGCCTGGACGCAGGCGAGCATGGGCTCGATGCCGAGCACGAGGCGGCTTTGCAGACCTTGGACGGACTAGAGCGGCAGCAGGCGGAGCTACGGCGTCAGGAGCAGGTCGCCAGCCAGGAGCGGGCAGCCCTCGCGGCGCGTGTCGAGGCGCTGCGTGTCGGACTCGACGGGAAGGATGGCTCCTCGGCGCTGCTGGCGGCAACGGATCGACTCGACGGCTTGCTGGGCTCGGTGGCGGCGTTGATCAAGGTTCAGTCTCCGTATGAGTCCGCTATTGCGGCTGCTTTCGGCGCAGCGGCGGACGCGGTAGCCGTAACTGGCGTACCGGCGGCCGTTGATGCGTTCGACCATCTCAAGGCCGAGGACCTGGGACGTGCCGGATTGCTGATCGGCGGTTTGGTCGAGGCCGAGCAGGTATCCAACTGGCCCGCACTGCCGTCCCCAGCCCGTTACGCCATTGAGGTGGTCGACGTACCGGACAGGTTTGCTGCCTCAGTGCGGCGGATCCTGCGCAAGGTGGCGCTCGTGGAGGATCTGGCTGCCGCCCGGAGCCTGGTTGCCGACTTGCCCGATGTCGTCGCCGTCACCCCGTACGGAGATGTGCTCAGTGCCCACTTCGCGGCCGGCGGATCATCAGCAACCCCAACACTCATCGAGCTGCAGTCTGCCGTTGACGACGCCGAGCGGCGCTTTACCGAAGCCAGTCATGCATGTGATCGGCTCCGTTTCGCCCAGAGCCAGCTGGATGAGCAGCATCGTCAGGCAAGCGCCTCGGTAGAGGTCACGCTTGCTCGACTGCATGAATCCGACGCCGCGATGGCAGCGCTTGCCGAAGAACTTGGCCAGCTCAGCTCGACTGCCCGATCCGCGTACGCAGAGGCCGATCGTCTCCGGAACGCGATGGCGCAGGCCGAAGAGGCCCGCGACCGGGATGTCGCGGGCCTTGCCGACCTGGAACACCGGCTGGACATGGCCGCCGAGACCGTCGACGACACCGAGCCGAACCCGGCCGAGCGTGACCGGCTGGCCGAGCAGGCCAGACTGGCCCGCGCCGCCGAAATGGATGCGCGGCTCGCGCTGCGCACCCTCGAGGAACAGGTTCGTGCCCACGCTGGCCGAGCCGATGCGCTGCGCCGTGCGGCTGAACATGAACGCCAGGCGCGCATCAAGGAGATCGCCCGCCGGGAGCGAATGCTGCGAGAGGCGCGGACCGCGGCCGCTGTTCATACCGGTGCAGCGATACTGGCTCAGCATCTCGAACGCTCCCTGACCCTGGCCGCGCGCGAGCGAGCTGAAGCGGAGGCTTCACGAAGCGACGCGGACGCCGCCTTGGGCGCGGCACGCGCGTCCGTACGCTCATTGACTCGCGACTTCGAGTCTCTGGTGGACGCAGCCCATCGGGATGAGTTGGCCAGAGCCGAACAGCAGATGAGGGTCGAGGCGCTCGAGGAGCGCGCGATGGCTGAGTTGGGGTTGGAGTCCTCGGTCCTGCTGGCCGAGTACGGGCCGGATCTGCCGGTGCCAGTGCTGAGGGTCGGGGGCGATGACGCGGAAGACGAGGCGAATGATCAACCTCCAGCGGTGCCCTACGTACGAGAGCTACAGCAGAGGCGGCTGCGTGTCGCGGAGCGGGAGCTGAACCTGCTGGGTCGGGTCAACCCGCTGGCATTGGAGGAGTTCGACGCACTCGAGGAGCGACACCGGTTCCTCTCCGAACAGCTGGAGGACCTGCGGAAGACCCGTAAGGATCTCCTCGACATCATTGCCGAGGTCGACAACAGGGTCGAGCAAGTCTTCACCGAGGCGTACGCCGACGTGGCGGCAGCATTCGAGCGGGTATTCGCACGACTCTTCCCGGGCGGCGAAGGCCGGTTGATTTTGACCGAACCGGGGAACTGGCTGACCACCGGAGTGGACGTTGAGGCAAGACCGCCTGGCAAGAAGATCAAAAGGCTCTCGCTGTTGTCCGGCGGTGAGCGTGCCCTGGTGGCGGTCAGCTTCCTGATTTCGCTCTTCATTGCGCGGCCCAGCCCGTTCTACATCCTCGACGAGGTCGAGGCCGCCCTCGACGACACCAATCTCGGTCGCCTGCTGGAGATCTATGAGGAGTTGCGGGCCACCAGTCAGCTGCTGGTGATTACCCACCAGAAGCGGACGATGGAGATCGCCGATGCGCTGTATGGAATCAGCATGCGTGGCGACGGTGTCTCAACCGTGATCTCTTCGCGACTGCGTGAGATCGAGTCGGTCGCCTGAAGCCGTCACGGTCGAAACTCGTGATGAAATCGAGAGCTTGAAATCGGCTTTTCGATGCGGGCATCGTGATCTTCGGTTGGCAGACTTACCCTCAGAGCTGTTACACCGGCACCGCTGTTTCACCGCTAAATGGAGCACGTTGCACCACCCGTAAGACAGTTCCTTCCCCGTACGCATCACCACCGACTGTCTGAAAGGAAAGTCGTGACTTCCATCGTCGTCGCCATGATTGTGATTTTGGTCGTTGTCGCCGCCACCGTCGGGCTCGTCCTGCTCGGAATCGAAGGCCGCGGGAAGCAGCGCGCACCCAAGCTGGCCCATCGAATGGCCCGCGCCGCGCAGCACCTCAACGGCGATGCAGAGCCTCCGGCTCGTCTGGTCAAGATGATCGAGTCCACCCGCAGTCGCTGAGCAGGTGCACCGGCCCTCCTCGCCTAGGATGAGCCGGTGGATGCGACGACTCTCTGGTTGATCGTTGGCGTCATCCTGCTGCTGGTTGTCGGTTTCGTCGGTTTCCTCGCGGTTGGCCGGCGCCGTGCGCTGCGCACCGGTGAGCAGCCGCCAGGTGTCGAGGCCCCACCACGAGGCTGGGAGGCGCCCGCCAAAGACGCGGGCGACGAACCGTCCGCAACGCAAGTTGATATCGCCGCAGCACCACCTGAGGTCGAGCTTGAAGAGGTCGAGCTCGTTCCGGAGGCGCCGGCTCTGGACCGGCCTGAAGCTCCGGAGAGTCGACTGGTACGCCTGCGCCGTCGACTGGCCGGGTCCAACAGCCCGCTCAGTCGCGGCCTGCTACTACTGATCACCCGCGACCGGATCGACGAAGATACCTGGGAAGAGTTCGAGGCGACCCTGATCACGTCCGATCTTGGTGTCGCTCCGACGACCGAACTGGTGGACTCGCTGCGGAACAAGCTTCGGGTGGAAGGGGTCTCCGCGCCAGGAGAGGCGCGTGCCATCCTGCGCGCCGAACTGATCAAGCTCGTCGACCCCACGATGGATCGCAGCATCAATGCCGACCGGACCGATCAACCTGCCGTGGTCATGGTGGTCGGTGTGAACGGGACTGGGAAAACGACCACGGTCGGCAAGCTCGCACGTGTCTTGGTCGCCGAGGACAAGGACGTGCTCCTTGGCGCCGCGGACACCTTCCGAGCAGCTGCCGCGGACCAGCTCGAGACCTGGGGTAGCCGGGTCGGAGTGCCGACCGTACGAGGGGCGGAGGGGGCCGATCCTGCAAGCGTCGCCTTCGAGGCCGTCAAAGCGGGTATCGAGCTGGAGGTCGATGTGGTGTTGATCGACACCGCTGGCCGGCTGCACACCAAGGTCGGGTTGATGGATGAGCTCGGTAAGGTCAAGAGAGTGATAGAGCGTCAGGCTCCGGTCGGCGAAGTGCTGCTGGTGCTAGACGCGACCACCGGACAGAACGGTCTCACGCAGGCCCGGATCTTCGCGGAGGTGGTTGACGTGACCGGCATTGTGCTGACCAAACTGGACGGTTCAGCAAAGGGTGGCATCGTCGTTCAGGTGCAACGGGAGCTCGGCGTGCCGGTCAAGCTGGTCGGGCTCGGTGAAGGTGCTGACGATCTTGCTCCCTTCGATGCAGAGGTCTTCGTGGACGCGCTGCTGGAGCAGGCAGCATGACCAGCATCCTGCATCCACCCGTCGAGGGCGCCGCGTTCGATGCGTTCATGGAAACCGCCGCACCGGCCAGCCGGGAACATCAAAGGTGGCGGCCGGAGGACGGGAGTATGCCCGCGCTCTACCTCAGCCACGGCGCTCCGCCGGTCTTCAACGACGCGCACTGGATGGACCAGCTCTTCACCTGGTCGCGGTCACTCCCGAAGCCAACCGCAATCTTGATCGTCAGCGCTCACTGGGAGGCCGCGCCGCTCGCGCTCTCCTCACCAGCAGTCGCAACTCGGCTGGTTTACGACTTCAGCGGATTCGGCCGGCGGTATTTCGAGATGACCTACTCGACCCCGGATGCGTCCGCGCTCGCCGCGCAAGTCGCGGCGCTGATGTCCGACCTCGAGCCGGTCCACGAACATCCCAGCCGCGGTCTTGATCATGGTGCCTGGGTGCCGTTGAAGGTGATGTACCCGTACGGGGACGTGCCGGTGTTACAACTCAGCATGCCAACTCACGATCCAGACCGGCTGATTCGGATCGGACAGCAGCTGCGCCCGCTGCGAGAACAGGGAGTGTTGATCATCGGCTCCGGCTACATGACACATGGCCTGCCGTTCCTTGGCCGGGACAGTTGGGAGCGCAACGTGATCCCCGGGTGGTCGCTGGAGTTTGATGCTTGGGCGGCCGAAGCGTTGGCAGCAGGCCGACTCGATGTCTTGGCCGACTTCCGGCATGCGCCCGGGATGCCGTACGCGCACCCGACCGTTGAGCACTACACACCGATCTTCGTCACATTTGGCGCGGCCACCGATCAGTCGGCGCCGCCAACCGTGGTGATCGACGACTTCCAGATGGGGTTGGCGAAGCGGTCCTTTCAAGTCGCCTAGCTCGGTCTCCTGATAGTGGTCACGAACGACACTGCGCTCGGCTCAATCCATGTCGTTGATGACCACTTGCCTGCCCGCGTACGTCTCCGCCATACCCTCATGCTGTACGCAATATTTGGGGAGCGTCATGACTGATGTGCTGATTCGAAATCTCGAACCTGAAGACGTTGGGCGCCTTGATGCCCAGGCGGCTGCGGTCGGGCTCTCGCGGAATGAATATCTGCGTCGACGGCTCCAGCAGGAGGCTCGTCGTGGCCACGGACCCGTGACTCACGCTGACTTTGAACGATTCACCGGCCGATTTGGTGATCTCGCGAGTGAGTCGTTGATGAGGCGAGCTTGGGACTGACCGTGACCTGACTACGCCTTACCTCCTGAAGTTCGGGTCAGTTGGTCAGCAAGGAGCAGATTGTTCCGAGGACAGTCGAGGCAACGGGCGACCAAGGCTCAATGCCATCTCGGAGTCGGCATAGTGGCCGAAGGGTTCGACATTGACATAGCCGCTGGAACGGTAGAGGCCGACGGCCGCGATCTGCGGTTGGCCGGTTTCCAGGAGCATCCAGTCGGCGCCGGCATCTGTGGCGCTCGCCTCCAGGGCAGCCAACACCATCCGAGCAAAGCCCTGGCCCCGTACCTCCTCGCGCACGAACATGCGCTTGATCTCGGCCGGCCGCTGCGCCACGCGTGGCACGCCAGGCGGTCGAAATCGCCAGCCGCCCATGGCAACGGCCTGGTCGTCAAGGTAGCCAACCAGAAACGAACCAGTCGGAGGACTGAAATCAGCCGAGGTGAACGGGGTCTCGTCAGGTCCGCCGTAGATCGTGACGTAGAACTCCTGCGCTGCAGAGGTCAGCGCCGTCACGTCCGGGTGCTCGTACGGCACCTGGAGCAGCCGAAACTCCGCGGGCACCAGCCCAGCGTAGGCAGCCCGTCGGGGGTGCTTTCAGCACCCGAGACACCATGGCAGGTTAGTAGGCTGAGTCAGTCCAGAACTCCGACGTAAGGACGCTCGTGTTCGACACCCTGCAAGACCGCCTCGCGGCGACGTTCAAGAACCTCCGCGGGAAGGGCCGACTGTCTGAGGCGGATATCGACGCGACAGCACGCGAGATCCGGATTGCCTTGCTCGAGGCAGACGTCAACCTCTCAGTGGTCAAGGACTTTATTGCCGCGATCAAGGAGCAGGCTCGCGCCACCCAGCTTTCCGGGGCCCTCAACCCGGCCCAGCAAGTAATCAAGATCGTCAATGACGAATTGGTCACCATTCTCGGCGGCGAGACCAGAGTGCTGCGCTATGCGAAGCGACCTCCGACGATGATCATGCTCGCCGGTCTGCAGGGCTCGGGCAAGACGACGCTGGCCGCCAAACTCGGGTTGTGGCTGAAGGAGCAGGGACATTCACCGCTGCTGGTGGCAGCCGACTTGCAGCGGCCGAATGCAGTCGGTCAGTTGCAGGTGGTTGGCCAACGAGCCGGCGTTCACGTTTTTGCGCCGGATCCCGGGAATGCCTCGTCTCGGAGCGACACCGATCAACCGAGCGGCGACCCCGTGGCGGTGGCTCGCGCCTCGGTCGGCGAAGCTGAGCGTCGCCTCTATGACGTCGTGATCATCGACACTGCTGGCCGGCTCGGCATCGACGCCGAGATGATGCAGCAAGCAATCGACATCCGCGACGCCGTGCATCCGGACGAGGTGCTCTTCGTCGTCGACGCCATGATCGGCCAGGACGCGGTCAACACTGCTAATGCCTTCGCCGAGGGAGTGGGCTTCGACGGCGTTGCGCTCACCAAACTCGATGGTGACGCCCGCGGCGGTGCCGCTCTCTCGATTGCGCGCGTGACGGGTAAGCCGATCATGTTCGCCTCCAACGGTGAGGCGCTCAAGGACTTCGACGTTTTCCATCCCGACCGGATGGCCAGCCGGATCCTCGGCATGGGCGACATGCTGACACTGATCGAGCAGGCCGAGAAGACCTTCGACGCCGAACAATCGGCCAAGGCAGCTGCAAAGCTGGCGGGAGGCGGCGCCGACTTCGGGCTGGCGGACTTCCTCCAGCAGATGCAGATGGTCCGCAAGATGGGTCCGCTGTCAAAGGTCTTCGGCATGCTGCCCGGGATGGGAGAGCTCAAGGATCGAATCGCGGGTATCGACGAGCGTGAGGTCGACCGGATCGAGGCCATCATCCACTCGATGACCCCGGCTGAACGCGACAACCCGAAGATCATCGACGGTTCGCGGCGCTCCCGCATCGCCAAGGGAGCAGGTGTCGAGGTGTCTGAAGTCAACACCTTGATCAACCGGTTTTTCGACGCACGCAAGATGATGAGCTCGCTCGCAACTGGCGCCATGCCCGGGATGCCGGGCATGGCCGGTCTCCCGGGAGGGCGTCGGCAGCCGGCGCGATCCAAGAAGAAGGGTGGCCGCGGGGTCTCGGGCAATCCGGCCAAGCGCAATGCACCCCAGCAGTCAGCTCCGTCCGCAGAACCCGCTGGCGCCCTCGGTGCGGAGGAATTCGATCAGGCCGCACTCGAGAAGGCGATGGCTGACTTCGAGCTGCCGCCCGAACTACGCAGCCGCTTCGGCAAGTAACCGATGCACCCTGGGTCTGTCGAAGGGCATGATCGCCTGCATTTCGCTGGCGTGGTGTTGCCCGAGGGGGAGTACCGGGATCTTTGGGTGACCGACGGTGTGATCCGTACCGAGCCGGTATCCGACGCCCACACCATTGCCACGGGGGCGTGGATCATGCCCGGCCTCGTTGATGCGCACTGCCACGTCGGGCTGGAGAGGCAGGGTGCCGTCTCAGACGAGCGGGCAGAACAGCACGCCATCGCCGACCGAGACGCGGGGGCGTTGCTGTTGCGGGATGCGGGCAGCCCGGCCGACACCCGATGGATGGACAGCCGTGACGATCTTCCGAAGATCATCCGGGCCGGACGGCACATCGCACGGCCCAATCGTTATCTGCGCAACTACGGGGCGGAGGTCGAGCCCGACGAGTTGATCACTGAGGTGGAACGACAGGCAGCCCGTGGAGACGGCTGGGTGAAGCTCGTGGGGGACTGGATCGATCGAGACGTTGGTGATCTTGCACCGCTTTGGCCGGCCGATCTAGCGAAAGCAGCTATCGCCCGCGCACATGAGCTTGGCTGTCGAATGACCGCACACGTCTTCGGCGAGCAAGCCGTCGCCGAGCTCGTTGCCGCGGGCATCGACGGCATCGAGCACGGGACAGGGATGGACGACGCGACGATTTCACTGATGGCTGAACGCCAGGTTGCGCTCGTTCCGACCATGATCCAACTCGACAACTTCGAGGCGTACGCGCGGGCCGGGGAGGAGAAGTACCCCGTGTACGCCAAACACATCCGTGCGCTCTACGCGAGCCGCCTCGAGCGGTTCGCGAAAGCCCTCGATGCGGGTGTCCCGATCTACGCCGGTACTGACGCGGGCGGGTTTCTTCCGCATGGCCTGGTCGGCGACGAAATTGCGGCACTGGCACAGTTCAGTTCGGCCGAGTACGCCTTGGGCGCAGGCTCCTGGCGAGCGCGGGAGTGGCTCGGCCATCCGTCGATGCTCGCAGAGAGAGCGCCGGCCGATCTCGTGGTCTTCGACGCGGATCCGCGTCTCAATCTGAATGTGTTGAGGGCGCCGCGCTTCGTGATTCTGCGCGGCGCCCTCGTCGACTGACCCTGAGGTCGGTTAATGCATCCAGATCAGGGAGCGACGGTGATCACCAGTGTCGACGTACGCTGCCCGGGCTTGGCCTTGGTGACGGCTTCGAGCCCCCGGGTGGTCTTCACCAGCTTGAGCTTCGCCGGCGAGCCGTTCAGTGTCGCCGACGCGACCTTCGCGCCATCCGGCAGCACAGCACCGATCCGTACGTCGATCGAGCCATGCCGGGTGACCTTTGTCGTGAACGTCGAGCCCTGATGCTCGGCGGCCACATCGATAGCGAGCGCGCCCAACTTGACTTTGTTCGCGGACGCTTTGGACTGCCCGGCGGGTAGCTGCGGCACTACGGCGACCCGATCGCGGCCGAGTTCGGGGGAGACGCCGAGCCACTGGTGAATGACCGGCCAGAGCACGCCGTACGCGCCCCATGCCTGCATCACCATCGATCGCTCTGTGAATAGCCGGTCGATGTTGGCCCCGAAGTCACCTCCAGGAACAATCTCCGGCATGGCGCCGGGCATCTCCCACAGCTTCGGGTCGAGCTGGCTCTTCGCATTGCCCTCGACGTAGACGCCCTGCTGCTTGTCGCCGAGCCGACCGTAGTTGCCTTCGCTCACTCCCGCGATGGCGCTGTTGAGCGTGAAGATGTTCCGCTCACTGGGCACCTCGGAGATCACGGAGTCACAACTCGGACCAGGGTTGCCACCGGTAGCCGATGTCGGTCCGGTGCCGGTGTGGTAGAGCCCAAGCTCGTTGGTGAAGCAGGGCCGCTCGTGCTGGTCAAGCGTGGTATTCGCATGTTCGTCCGAAGCCAGCGGCGCCGATGGGCGGCCCGGCAACTTAGGCAGCACAGCATCGGTCGGGGTGAGCCCGATCCAGTGCCGCTGGAACACCTTCTTGTTCCCCGGATCGTCCAGCGAGTCCGCGTACGACTTCGCACCGTCGGTCGGGTACCACCAGTCGTCCTCGAACTTGTCGAGCAGTGCCTTGGCCTTCTTGGTGGCCCAGCGCTTTGTCTGAGCGTCCCCGACAGCCTTAGCCAGATCGGCGAGATCGGCGTAGCCACGGATCGTGTAGACGGCGTTGTCCAGCTTCTCCTCGCCCATCCCGGCGCGCTCAACGTTGCCCAATCCCTCGGGCCAACCGTCGCCGTCCTCGTCCAGGGTCGCGACGTACTTCATTGCCTTGACGCTCGCCGGGTAGAGATCTTTGAGGAACCTCTTGTCTCCGGTCCAACGCCAGATCAGCGCGACCGCAGAGGGGTACTTCGACGACTCGTCGGTGTTACCGGCATCAGCGTTGGCCCCGAAGAACACCGCGCCATCTGGTGTCACCTCGTGCACGATCTTGCCGCTGCCCTTGTTGACGATCTCCGACACGTCGCGCAACGCCCGTAAATGATCCTTGATAGGTCCGAACTGCCCAGCCGCAACTGACGCGAATGCCGTGTACTCACCATCGGTGCCGAACAGCCAGGTGTAGTCCGGCCAACCGGCGCCGAGCCAACGCATGGATTTCAGCGTTCCGGCCGGCGGTGGGTACGCCTCACCGGCGTTCACGGCCCGAAGCTGCAGGTCCTCGACGCGCTGCTCCGAAGCGGCCAGCATCTGCTTGGACCAGGCCACACTCCTGGTGAGCAGCGGGTCGCCGGGTAGCGAGACATTACTCAGGGAGTTCACCCGCTCGCGGTAACCCACGACCTTCCGGATCGCAGCTTCGGGATTGCCGAGCGCCTTGCGCAATTCGGCGCGGGCTTGGGCCGGACCGGCGGTCGATCCACCGACGCCGAACCATACGGTCTTCACCGCGCCGGCTTTGAGCTTGATCTTGTAAGCCAGCTGGCCGCCGGCGCCCTTGCCGTACGCGGTGTCGTCACAGCGTTTCGGCTGCGGCGGTGCGGTCGGCCCAGAGGCTGGGCAGATTACCGCCGGATCCTGCGGGCCGCGGAAGTTTTTGCCTGTCTTGGTCGCGTACGGCGAAAGGTCGCTTCCGAACGCTGCAGCCCAATCGTGTGAGGAGAAGTTTGGTGAACTCGGTGTGCCCTTGTCGCGGAACAGCAAATGCTTGCCCCGAACCGACACCGAGTCCGGGAGATTTACCAGCGTTTGGCTGGGCTTGGTCTCGCCCCACGGATAAGACGAGATCAGCTCTGAATGTGCGTCTGCGCGCAGCGTGATCGTCCGATTGCTGTCGGAGCGCAGCGTCAGCCCAACCAGCGCGCCTGAGACACCGCGTGGCACGAAATCGGTGCGGCTGGCTGATACGCCGTTCGTGGTGGGCAGGTCGGCCCGCACGTACCCCCAGCCAGACGTTGTCTTGGTGGCTCCTTTGATCCAGTCGCCGTTGATGTTGAACCACATGCCGTCGAGCAGCTTGAGGTTGGGTAGCCAGAAGCCACCCATTTCGCCGCGGGTGTGGAAACCGGCAGCGGGATAGCTCCCGTCAGCCGCCCCAAGGGCCCAGGCGCGGTCGCCGGTCACCACGAATCGACGATCCGAGAGGCGACTCGTCTCGGACAATTCGGGTGATCGTGCGATTGCGGGATCGACAACCGGGCCGGTCGCCGCCTGAGCCGGCACTGTGAGGGGTGCCGTGATGAGTAACAGGGAACAAGCTGCAGTAACGCAGGCAACGAGGCTCCCCCGAGGAGTGCGATGCACAATTAGCCTCTCCATTGAGTTGCGTGCACGCAACGCGTAGCTCGAGAGGGGAAGGGGTGCGCTCGGCGCACGCATCGAGCCGATGGGGCGCGTCTCGCGCACAAGGACTTGATCTTCCTATCGGCTTGACAGTGGGCGGCGCAAGAGTGCAACGGATTTATTGAGTCGGAACAAATTCGAGCAAGATAGGCGCATGCGTAGCGGTCGATCAGCAGCGATGCTGCTCCTCGTCGCCTTGCTGTGCGCTTTTCCGATCCCGGCGTACGCCCAGGACAAGGTGATCGAAAAGCCGCTGATGGTGTTGGGTACCCCGGAGCCGGATGGCAAACCGGTTGCGCTCGACGCGACAATTCTCACCACCGATCCAGCCACTCCACGCCCGGCCATCGTGCTGGCGCACGGGTTCGGCGGTACCAAACGTGATAGCGAGCCGACCGCCCGTAAGCTCGCGCTGGCCGGCTACACGGTGATCATCTACACCGCCCGAGGCTTCGGAAACTCCGGCGGCCTGATTCACCTGGACAATCCCTCCTACGAGGGAGCCGATGCCCGCAAGCTGGTAGATCTCGCCGCCAGTCGGCCCGAGGTCGCCAAGAACGGCGACGATCCGGTGATCGGCTTCGCCGGCGCGTCGTACGGCGGGGCGGTATCTCTCCTTGCCGCTGGACTCGATCCCCGAGTGGACGCGATTGCGCCCGCATTCACCTGGCACAGTCTGCGACAAGCGCTTTTCCCGCAGTTTCAGGTGGTCGGCAAAGCCGTCTCACCCGCCGACGTCGCTCCCGCCAGCCGAGAAGGAGTGTTCAAACAGCGTTGGGCGTCCCTGTTGTTCTCTGACGCTGCCGTCCGGCCTGATCCGACCGATCAGCAGCCGCAGAGGCGCGCTCAGCTCTGCGGTCGATTCGACCCCGCCCTGTGCCAGGGCTATCTCGAGGCGGCCGAGACCGGGCAGCCGGATGCCAAGCTCAGCGCGTTGTTGGATGAGTCAGGCCTGGAAAGAATAGTGCCGGCGATCCGGGCGCCAACGCTGATCATTCAGGGCGAGGACGACACACTGTTTCCCCTCGACCAGGCCGACGCGAACTTTCGCGCGCTGCCGGCCACGACGCCAGCCACGATGAGGTGGGTGGCCGGCGGTCATGACGGCGAAATCTCCGTCGACCCGCTGATTGATGATCTTGAGGAATGGTTCGGCCGGTATCTGAAACGGGACGGCAGCGCTCCCGACGCCTCGTTTTCGGCGCTGATGCCTGAAACCTCGCTGCTTGGACAGGATCGCGGCACCCGCGACCCGCAGACCCTCATCGCGCAGACCTATCCGGGTCGCGGATCCCAGCTCGCGACTCAGCGGGTGGCACTCATCGGCGGTCAGCAAAGCGTTGCGGCCCCGCCGGGTGGTTCGCCGGCGGCGCTCACCAACCTCCCGGGTACGGGCGGCGCCTTCGGGCAAGCATCCAGTGTGGCCGGCTATGCGCTTGGCGTTCTTCCTGATCAGTCGGCGCGCTTCAGCACCGAGCCGCTGACGTCGCCATTGACCTTGATCGGAAGTAGTCGGATCGACCTCGAGGTGACCGCAAGCACCTCGACGGCCACCTTGTTTGCGTCGCTGTGGGATCTCGGACCCGACATCGAACGGACCGAGGGCGGCCGAACGAGCGTGGCGCCGAGCTCGGCGGTGCTTCCGCAACTGCAGGTCGCCCCGGTGAGACTGACCGGGCTGGATCCAGACAGACCCGTGCGAGTGACGGTCGCGCTGCCCACGATAACCCACCAGGTTCCGGTGGGTCATCGCCTGCAGCTGGTCGTCGCTACCACCGACCAGGCGTACGCGAACCCAGTTCAGCCGGCCGACTATGACGTCAAACTAGCGGGCGAACCGGCGGTCACAGTCCCGGTGTTGGCGGCGACCGCACTGAATGCCAACACACTGAACGTGCCAATCCCGTTGATCATTGTTGTTGCGGCGCTGGTACTTGCCTCACTCATCGCTGTGCTGTGGCTGTGGCGTCGTGGCCGGGCGATTCACGATGTCACCGAGCTTGCGGGCATCTCGCTGGTGGTCAACGAGGTGGTGAAGACCTACGGCGACGGGTTCCGGGCGGTCGACGGTGTGTCCTTCGGGGCTGAACCCGGTCAGGTGGTGGGACTGCTCGGTCCGAATGGCGCGGGCAAGACGACAGTGATCCGCATGCTGGTCGGCCTGATTCGGCCAGACTCGGGCTCGATCTACATCCACGGCAAGCCGGTGCACGCCGGCGCCGATGTGCTCAGTTCGGTTGGCGCGTTCATCGAAGGACCCGGCTTTCTACCGCATCTGAGTGGCATGGCGAACCTGACTGCGTATTGGCACGCGACTGGCCAACCGTTGGAGGAGGCTCAGCTCGACGAAGCCTTGGCGATCGCGGGGCTCGGTACGGCCATCAATCGCAAGGTGCACAGCTATAGCCACGGGATGCGCCAGCGGCTGGGCATCGCTCAGGCGATGCTCGGATTGCCGCCGCTACTGGTGCTGGACGAGCCCACCAATGGTCTCGACCCACCGCAGATCAGAGCGATGCGCGCTGTGCTGGCCGACTACACCGCAACCGGGCGTACCGTCGTCGTCTCGTCTCACCTGCTGTCGGAAGTCGAACACACCTGCAGCCACGTCGTCGTCATGGATCAGGGCAAGGTCGTTCTCACCGGCGCAGTGGAGGAGCTCACGGCCAGCGACACGGTGACGCTAATCGGGCTGAGCAATGGCTCCGATGTCAGTGCTGCTGGCCGAACTTTGCAAGCCCGTGGTCTGCACGCGGAGCCTGAAGGCAAGCAGCTGCGGGTGAGCGGCGACCTGCCACGTCAGGAGATCGTGGCGGAGCTGGTCGCCGCCGGATATGGGGTCGAGTCGGTGGATGGGCATCGCCAGCTCGAAGAAGTCTTCATGAGCCTCGTGGGCACGGCCAGCGATGCGCCGGAAGGCGAAGGGGCGCCATGAGCGCAACCACGACCTCGCAGGATGCCAGCCGCCCGATGGGCGCCAGGCCGGCGCTGCCGCTTCGGGCTGAGATCGGACGCCAGCTACGCCGGCGGCGCACCATCGGCATCTTCATTGTGCTCATCGTCTTGCCGCTGGTGCTGCTTCTGGCCTTCTGGCTTGGCAACGACGGCAGCGACTCGGGGGAGCGCGGTTTCGTCGATCTTGCTCAGGAGAGCGGAGCGAACCTGGTGATCTTCACTCTCTTCGCCTCGACCAGCTTTCTGCTGATTGTCATCGTCGCCTTGTTCGCCGGCGACACGGTTCCGTCCGAGGCAAGCTGGGCCAGCCTGCGCTACCTGTTGGCTGCTCCGGTACGCCGCGAGCGGCTCTTGCGGCAGAAACTGGTCGTTGCCGCTCTTTCCTCAGTGGTCGCCCTGGTGTTCCTTCCCGCTTGGACGCTCGTCGTCGGCGGCATCGCGTACGGGTGGGGCCCGTACGTCGGACCCACCGGAAGCCAGATTGGCTGGCCCGAGTTCGCGTTACGGCTGGTGATCATCGTCGGCTATCTGCTGCTCGAACTGTCGGTGGTCGGCGCCTTCGCCTTCACGCTGGGAGTTCTCACCGACGCGCCCCTCGCCGCGGTTGGCGGCGCGGTGCTGTTGATGATCTTGTGTGCGATCCTCGACTCGATTACGGCGTTGGGCAGCATTCGGGAGGGTTTACCCGGGCACTACGCGTACGCGTGGGCCGACGCCCTCGCGCCGACGATCGACTATTCGGACATGATCACCGGCGCACTCTGGTCATTGGGATACGCGATGATCGCGGTGTGGTTCGCCGTGTGGCACTTCCTCCGTAAAGACATCACCAGCTGAGTCGGAGGTCGCCGACCGACCACAAGCCGACCCATTCGTGATTTGGCTGCGACGTCTGGCAGAATTCATGCCGCATTCGTTGTCGTTCGGTGCCCTCTAACCCCGTACGACTCGGATCCATGGAAATCATCGCGTGCGCACCCCACCGCGTGGGATGGGATCACCCCAATGTGGCCGGCCTACCAACCGGTCGCAACGTCATTACAGGAGTAACCACACACGTGGCTGTCAAGATACGTCTGAAGCGATTCGGCAAGATCCGGTCGCCGCATTACCGCATTGTCGTCGCTGACTCGCGTACGAAGCGAGATGGTCGCGCAATCGAGGAGATCGGCAAATACCACCCGAAGAACGACCCGTCGGTCATCGAGGTCGATTCCGAGCGTGCCCAGTACTGGCTTTCCGTCGGCGCCCAGCCAACCGAGGCTGTCATCGCGCTGCTGAAGCGCACGGGTGACTGGCAGAAATACTCAGGTGACGCGTCGCCGTCGGGTGTCTTGCCGCAACCGGAGAAGCCCAATAAGACCGACGCGTTCAATGCCGCACTCGCGGACGCCGGCCAGGAACCCCGCGCGGCCGCCGGCGGGGCTGCGAAAAAGTCCACGGCCAAGCCGACACGGAGTAAGACCGAGGAGAGTTCGGTGGAGGGCACCCCAGAGGAGGCCCAGCAGGCCGCCGACGCTGGCGTCGCCAAGGCGGAGTCCAGCGAGTCCTAGATGCTTTCCGACGCACTCGAACATCTGATCCGCGGGATCGTCTCGCATCCTGACGATGTCACCGTCAAGGACAAGGAACTGCGTCGCGGGCGGATGCTCGAGGTGCGGGTCAATCCCGAGGACGTCGGTAAGGTCATTGGTCGTTCCGGACGCACCGCGACCGCTTTGCGCACGGTGATCGGTGCCCTGGCGGGGAGCCAGGATGTTCGCATCGATTTCATCGATGTCGACAAGGTCGCTCGCCGCGGTGCCGGTGGCCGTCGCCGCTGAGCGTATCGCGCGCGTGAGCAGTTGAGCACTGAGACCATCGTCGGCGTCATAGGGCGGCCGCACGGCGTACGCGGTGAGGTCGCTGTCGAGCTCCGTACCGACGAGCCGGAACGGCGTTTCGCCCCCGGTCAGGTGCTACGTGACGAGGGCGGCACACGACCTTTTACGGTGCAGTCGGTTCGTGATCATTCCGGCCGGTTGCTGGTCAGATTCGCCGAGGTTGTCAACCGAGAAACTGCCGAGGCCGTACGCGGGACGCTGCTGATCGCCGCCGTCGAACCCGAGGAGCGGCCACTCGAACCGGAGGAGTTCTACGACCGGCAGCTGATCGGGCTGCAGGTCCGTAGGGCCGATGGAGTCGTCGTTGGCACTGTCAACTCGGTGCTGCACCTGCCGAGCCAAGAAGTGCTGGAGGTCGAGACGGCCAACGGCCCGCGGCTGGTCCCCTTCGTCACTGCACTGGTACCTCACATTGATCTTGAGGCATGCTGCCTGACCGTCGCTGATGTTGCCGGCTTGCTCGATGATCTCCAGGATGTCGATGAAGATTGACATCGTCTCGATCTTCGTCGAGTACTTTCAGCCCCTGCACCTATCGCTGACCGGCAGAGCCATCGAGAACGGGATCGTGGACCTTCGCGTCCATGATCTTCGCGCCTGGACCACGGACCGGCACCGAACCGTGGACGACTCACCGTACGGAGGTGGCGCGGGCATGGTGATGCGTCCGGAGCCGTGGGGCTTAGCACTGGATGCGCTGGCCGCCGGCCAGGACGATCCCCGATTGCTGGTGATGTCACCGTCCGGTAGGACCTTCGACCAGGCTCTCGCGCACGAACTTGCGGGGGAGCGACAGCTGCTCTTTGCCTGTGGTCGATACGAGGGAATCGACGCTCGGGTTGTCGAGGATGCGGCGCGGCGGATGCGGGTGGACGAAGTGAGCATCGGCGACTACGTGCTCAGTGGCGGTGAGGTCGCGGCCATGGTGGTGATCGAAGCCGTGGTTCGGCTGCTGCCGGGAGTGATCGGCAATCCCGAATCGTTGGTTGAGGAGTCGCACGGCATCGAGAACTCGGGGCTGCTGGAGGGTCCGGTCTATACCAAGCCCCCCACCTGGCGCGGGCTGGGCGTACCCGCGGTTTTACTGAGCGGGCACCACGAGAAGATCGTCGCGTGGCGGCGCGAACAAGCATTCGCACGCACCCAACAACGGCGGCCAGATCTGCTGCCACGATCTGATCTTGAGGAAGGGCCGGTTTGAGGTGAGCCAGGATCTGCCCTGGTCGGCGCCGTCGCTGCAGGCCCTGCTCCGGGGTGCGACCGAGCGGCTGCCCGTGCACTCCAGCGATGCGAAGTCCGGAGCGTCATTCGAAAAGTTGATCATCGATGGACGCCGATGTTTCCTCAAGCTGGTGTCAGCCCAGGACGACTGGATCATGCGGGTGACCGGCAACACGCAGTGGGAGTTCAAGGTATGGCAAGCAGGTCTGTATCACAGCGCGCCCGCGGTTATTGATCATGCGATGATCGGGATGGCGCTCGACACCTCCGGTGACGTACCGCAGCTGGCGATGCTGATGCATGATCGTTCCGCTCACCTGGTGCCACCAGGTGATGACCTCATCCCGATTTCCCAGCATGGCGTGTTCATCCGGCACCTCGCGATGATGCACGCCGCGAACCTGGGGTGGCGGGACGATCTTGGCCTGTATCCGCTAGCCCGGCGTCCGTTGTTCTTCGCGCCGGCCACTATCGCTTCTGAACTTGCCCGGGACGACGTGTCGCCGACCTTGCGCGTCGCCGAACAGGGCTGGGCCTTGCTCGCCGAGCGCGATGCTGCCCTGGCCGAACTCGTGAACGAGGTGCATCGGGATCCCAGCGTAGTTACCGATCTGCTCGCCGAAACTCCACAGACTTTCATCGCCGGCGACTGGAAGATGGGCAATCTGGGCAGCCGGCCCAGCGGTGAGACCGTCGTGCTGGACTGGGCTTATCCCGGAGAGGCACCCCCCGCCTGGGAGTTGGCCTGGTACCTGGCTCTGAACCGGGCGCGCATTCCCGAGAGCAAGGCCGACACCATTGCGCGCTACCGTCAGGCGCTAGAAGGTGCCGGCGTGGTCACAGGATCCTGGTGGGAGCGGCAGCTCGGCCTGTGCCTCCTGGCGATGGCGGCCACGATGGGCTGGGAGAAAGCGGTTGGAGACGCCGACGAGCTGGCGTGGTGGTCCGCGCGGGCCCAAGAGGCGGCCGGTCGCTGGCTGCAGTCATGAGAGCTGTCGTTTATCAGCGGATCCGAGAGCGGCCACAGATCGCCGAGCTTCCGGAGCCGCCATGTCCCAACGACGGCGTCGTCGTCGCCGTCCGGGCCACCGGTCTCTGCCGCAGTGACTGGCACGCCTGGATGGGACATGAACCGGTCCCGCTGCCGCATGTGCCCGGTCATGAGTTCGCGGGTGTCATCGACCAGGTCGGCATCGATGTCGACGGATGGTCGGTCGGCGATCGCGTGACGACCCCGTTCGTCTACGCGTGCGGAACGTGTGCACAGTGCCGGGCAGGTGACCACCAGATCTGCGACCGGCAGGAACAGCCGGGGTTCACCCGATGGGGCTCGTTCGCCGAGCGGGTCGTGGTCACGCACGCCCAGACGAATCTGGTCCGGCTCCCTGACGCGTTGGGGTTCGCGGAAGCCGCGTCTCTTGGCTGTCGCTTCGCCACTGCGTACCGCGCCGTGGTCGTCCAGGGCCGACTGGCGGCCGAGGAGACCCTGCTGGTTAGCGGCTGCGGGGGTCTGGGGCTCGCCGCGATCCAGATCGGCATTTCGCTTGGCGCCAAGGTCGTCGGTGTGGACCCGTTCCCGGCGGCACGGGCGGCGGCCGAACAGCTGGGAGCGCAGACCGCGTCCAATGCCGCGGAAGGCCGAGCCCTCGTCGGGGGAGCGCACGTAGCCGTGGAGGCGTACGGGTCTGCCGAGTCTGCCGAGGCCGCATATGCCTCGCTACACAAGCGCGGCCGGCACATCCAGGTCGGCCTGTTGGCCGGCGCTGCTGCGTTCCCGCGGTTGAACCTCGGGCGGGCCATCACCGAGGAGCTCGAGATCCGCGGCAGTCACGGTATGGCCGCCCACGAGTATCCGGCCATGCTCGCCCGCATCGCTGCGGGCGACCTCGATCCGGGAATGAGCATCGGCGGACGCATCGGCCTGGACGAGCTGCCCGCCGCCCTCGCGGGGATGTCGGCGGCGCCGACCCACGCGGGCTTCCTGGTCGCCGAGCTCTAGTCCTGTCGTGGGTATGTAACGGATCGGGGTTTCGCGACGACTGAGATTGGGAAACCGCCGTACGGAGGAAACATGTCCGATCAGCCAGCAGCCCGCGACTATCCGCAGTCGATCGCGCCCATCAACCACATCGAGCCCGTGCCACGCCGGATACGCGCTACCGTCGCTGGACAGACGGTTTTTGACACGGTGTCAGCGCTTTACGTCTGGGAGTGGGAAAAGTATCCCCAGTACTACATCCCGCTCGCCGATGTTGATCAAGCCGTGCTGATCGACGAGCAGCACCCGCAGAAGCTGAGCCGAGGCACCTCGCGACGGCACGCACTCCAGGTCAATGGCGTTCATCGTCCTGCCGCAGCCAGGATCTATGGTGCCGACGCGCAGCCGGGGCTCGTGGACACCGTCCGATTCGAGTGGAGCGCTCTGGACGCCTGGTTCGAAGAGGACGAGCAGATCTATGTCCACCCCCGCAACCCGTACACCAGGGTGGACGCACTGCGTTCAACCCGCCCGGTTCGGATCGAGCTCGACGGCGTAGTCCTTGCCGATTCTCGGTCACCAGTGATGGTGTTCGAGACCGGGCTTCCCACCCGTTACTACATCAATCCGACCGATGTCAGCTTCGATCACCTCGTGCCGACCGAGACCGTCACCAAGTGCCCGTACAAGGGAACGACGGGCGGCTACTGGTCGGCACGGATCCCCGACCCGACGACGGGATCGGTGACCGAATACCAGGATCTGGCGTGGATGTACGCCTTCCCGACCCGACAGCTACTACCGATCAGCGGGCTGATCGCGTTCTACAACGAGCGGGTCGACACCTTCCTGAACGGTGAGCTGCTGCTCCGGCCCAAGACTCACTTCTTTCCGTGATCGAGAATCGGGTTGAGCGGACTGCTACTCGCCTGTTACTCCATCGATCGCCTCGCGGAGCAGGTCGGCGTGACCATTGTGGCGCGCGTACTCCTCGATGAGGTGCACCAAGACCCAGCGCACGTTCCGCGGCCGACCGGTCGTGCCGCGGGCAAGATCGGCGACGTCGGCGAAGCTCGCCGTGATGCGACGAGATTCGGCAACCGTAGCGTCGTAGCTGGCCCAAACCTCAGTCACCGACGCTGAATCGAGATTGTCGAAATCACCGTCTGGGTCGTCTTCGCTCCAGTACTGCGGCGTATACGGCTGCCCGTCGAGCATTCGGGTGAACCAGTTGCGCTCCACCTCGGTCAAGTGGCGGACCAGCCCGAGGAGGGACAGCCCCGACGGTGCAACGGCTCGCCGTTTGAGTTGCTCCTCGTTGAGCCCCGCGCATTTCATCCGGATGGTGGCTCGGTGATAGACCAGATACTGCGTCAGCATCTCGCGCTCGCCACCCTGCAGATCTGGGTCGACCCGCTCGATTCCGGGAACAGGCTCCATCGCACCAACCATGGGCAGCACGCTAGCGCCCATAAAACGCGTGTGGTGAAAAACACCAGTGACCGCAGTGGGCTCGGGTCGCTGTTCTGTAACGCAGAGCTCTAATGTGGCTGCGTGGCAACAGTGTCCTTGACGCCTGCTCAGCAGGCGACGAGATCAACTGTTGCGCTCAAGGCTCTGATGGCAGTCACGGGCCTTATTTTGATTGGCTTTCTGCTGGCTCACATGTACGGCAACCTCAAGGTCTTCGAGGGGCGTGTGGCCTTCAACGATTACGCCCACCACCTGCGTACGCTCGGTCAGCCGATCCTGCCCTACAGCGGTGCGCTCTGGATCATCCGCGCTGTCTTGATCATCAGCGTGGTCGCGCACATGTACTCGGCCTTCCGGCTGTGGTCACGGGCGCGGCACGCTCGCGGCGGGGTCCGGCGGTATTACAGCAACAAAGCACGTACCGGCGTACAACGCAGCTACTCATCCTTCACCCTGCGCTGGGGTGGGATCGTGATCGTGCTCTTCGTGATCTACCACCTGCTGCACCTGACGTGGAACATCATCCATCCCGGTGGCCCAGCGCCAGAGCCCTATGGCCGAGTAGTGAACGGCTTCCAGATCTGGTCCGTGGTGTTTGCCTACACCATCGCGGTGATCGCTGTGGGCCTCCATGTCAGGCACGGCACGTGGAGCGCGCTGACCACGCTCGGCGCCAATACCTCCAGCCTTGCGCGACGACGCCTCAATGCACTCGCGTACGCGGTGGCAGGGTTGCTCACGGTCGGGTTCCTGCTGCCACCCTTCGCTATTCTGTTCGGATTCGTGAGCTGATGGGTGATCACGATCCGAGCTTCCAGAGGTGCCGGTGACCAACTCGGAGCTTTTCGACTCGATTGATGCCGACTCGTTTTACATCGACGGGTCTGAGATCGCCGACACCAAGGCGCCGAAGGTTTCCATCGAGCGGCGCTGGGAAGATCGACGCTTCCAGGCCAGGCTGGTCAATCCAGCCAACCGCCGCAAACTCAGCGTGATCATCGTTGGCAGTGGACTGGCCGGATCGTCTGCGGCGGCGACACTCGGTGAGGCGGGTTACAACGTCAGCTGCTTCTGCTACCAGGACTCGCCGCGGCGTGCTCACTCGATCGCTGCGCAAGGCGGAATCAATGCGGCCAAGAACTATCGCAACGACGGCGATTCCGTGTATCGCCTGTTCTACGACACCGTTAAGGGCGGCGACTTCCGGGCGCGCGAGTCCAACGTCTATCGACTAGCTGAAGTAAGTCTGCAGATCATCGACCAATGCGTCGCCCAAGGAGTCCCCTTCGCGCGTGAGTACGGCGGCCTGCTCGACAACCGCTCATTCGGCGGCGTACAGGTGTCGCGTACGTTCTACGCTCGCGGCCAAACGGGCCAGCAGCTATTGCTTGGCGCGTACCAGGCATTGGAGCGCCAGGTCGCCGCCGGGACCGTCACCATGCATACCCGTCACGAGATGCTCGAGCTGATCGTGGTTGACGGCCGAGCCCGCGGTGTGATTATTCGCGACATGGTGACAGGGGACATCGAGACCTACATCGCGGACGCTGTGGTACTCGCGACCGGCGGCTACAGCAACGTGTTCTTTCTGTCCACCAATGCCATGGGGTGCAATGTCACCGCCACCTGGCGGGCTTATCGCAAAGGCGCATATTTCGCGAACCCCTGTTTCACCCAGATTCACCCGACTTGCATCCCGGTAAGCGGCGACTATCAGTCCAAGCTGACGTTGATGAGCGAATCCTTGCGCAATGACGGGAGGATCTGGGTACCCAAGAGCGGTGAGGACAAGCGCGATCCTCGAAAGATTCCCGAGCAAGATCGCGACTACTACCTGGAGCGGATCTATCCCTCCTTCGGCAATTTGGTCCCTCGTGACATTGCCTCCCGGGCCGCCAAAAACGTATGTGACGAGGGCCGCGGTGTCGGCCCGGGCGGCCTTGGGGTCTATCTCGATTTCGCTGACGCGATAGCACGGCTCGGACGGCAGACGGTGGAAGCCAAGTACGGCAACCTCTTCCAGATGTACGCCCAGATCACCGGGGAAGACCCGTACGAAGTGCCGATGCGGATCTATCCGGCCGTCCACTACACGATGGGTGGGCTCTGGGTCGACTACGACCTTGAATCCAGCATTCCTGGTCTCTACGTCACCGGCGAGGCCAACTTCTCCGATCATGGGGCGAACCGACTCGGCGCCAGCGCCTTGATGCAGGGCCTGGCCGACGGCTATTTCGTACTCCCTAACACCATTAACGACTACCTCGCCGACGGGCCGTTTCCGAAGGTCGACGCGTCGCATCCGACCGTCACTGAGGCAGTTACAGCGGTCCGCGGCAGGATAGTCAAGCTGCTTTCGGTGAATGGCTCGCGGACCGTGGATTCCTTTCATCGGGAGTTGGGGCGGTTGATGTGGGACTACTGCGGCATGGAGCGCAGCGAGGAGGGGCTGCGTAAGGCGCTCACGCGCATTCGGGAACTGAAGGACGAGTTTTGGTCCGACGTCAAGGTGCTGGGCGGGAACGACGAGCTCAACCAGGCGCTGGAACGCGCCGGCCGCGTCGCAGACTTCTTCGAGCTCGGCGAGCTGATGTGCATCGATGCGCTGGTCAGGCGCGAATCGTGTGGCGGCCACTTCCGGGTCGAAAGCCAAACCCCCGACGGCGAGGCGTTGCGAGACGACGACAATTTCGCGTACGTGTCGGCCTGGGAATTCGCCGGCGAGAACCACCGGCCGATCTTGCACAAGGAGCCCCTGGTCTATGACTACGTCGAGATGAAACAGAGAAGCTACAAATGATGAGGGCGTTAGTCGGCGAGCGTCGGGTAGCGAAGCGCTGGCTGTGTCTGGACGAGCGAGCGAGCAGACGCCTACCGAAATCGAAGCAAGTCGTCAAACACTGGCGTCTGCAAGCGAGTGAGGAAGACACAGCCTTGAGGCGCGCAGCGGGCGCGAGCCGGCGGGAGCAAAAAAGGTGAAGGTGACGCTACGGGTCTGGCGACAAGCGGACTCCCGCGCCAAAGGCAAGATGGCCGTCTATCACATCGACGATGTGTCCGAGCACATGTCATTTCTAGAAATGCTCGACGTCTTGAACGAGCGCCTGACCCTCAAGGGTGACGATCCCATCGCCTTCGACAGCGACTGCCGCGAAGGCATCTGCGGCATGTGCGGTCTGGTGATCAATGGCGTCGCGCACGGGCCGGGGCAAACCACGACATGCCAGCTGCACATGCGCTCCTTCAAGGACGGCGACGTGATCGACGTCGAACCGTGGCGAGCAGAGCCGTTCCCCGTGATCAAGGACCTGGTGGTGGATCGCGGCGCCTTTGATCGCATCATCCAGGCCGGCGGATACATCTCCGCACCGACTGGCACCGCTCCGGATGCGCACGCAACCCCAGTGGGTAAGCGAGATGCTGACCGGGCGTTCGACGCCGCCACCTGTATCGGATGCGGTGCTTGCGTCGCGGCCTGCCCGAACGGTTCAGCCATGTTGTTCACTGCGGCGAAGGTCGCCCATCTCGGTCTGCTGACTCAGGGCCAGCCTGAGCGCTATTCCCGGGTCGTTGGCATGGTGGCTCAGCACGATATGGAAGGGTTCGGCGGCTGCACCAATATCGGTGAATGCACCGCTGTCTGCCCGAAGCAGATTCCGCTGGAGTCCATCGCTCGGCTCAACCGGGATCTGATCAAAGCCTTGAGCCATGGCGGCTCCCATTGGCCTAAGGCTGCTCCTCGACGGGATGAGCTGGAAGAGGAAGAACCCGACCGAACCGGCCTCTAGAGCATGACGACGATCAGCAGTGCGGCAATCGAGCCGACCACCGCACCGCCGTAGCAGAGCACAGCGAGCGGAGCCTCCAACCACTTGAGCTGCAGTCCGTCATGCAATGTGTAACGGAATCGGTGCGCCCAGTGGAACAGCATCAGAACGAGCAAACCCAGTGCGACCAGCCGGGTGAGCCAGAAGCTGAGTACCGCATGCAGATGACCGTAGTCGGGCTGCACCCATCCCAACGGGATCGCCAGCCCGAACAGGAGCACTAGCACGGGCAGGAACACCGCCGAGACGACGCCGCCCCCGCTGAACGCCAGCCAGAGCAACGGCTCGAGGCGTCGTTTTGTCATCGCAGCACCAGCCAGACGATGAATGCCGATACCACAATCAGTCCGGCGTACTGCGAGGCAATCACCATCCCTGAGGGCACCCGCCTACCGCCGACGCGTACCACGGTCGCCGCAGGCACGCTCCGGCCCGCGACGTTGACCATCTTCACCCTCGGCACGCGTCGACCACCAAGTCGGATCTCCATGGCCTGGGGAGTGAGCGCGAACCAGGTCACGGTATGGAGCACCAAGAAGGCGAGTGCTACGACGTTCACAATCACCACAACAGGTGAGGAAGCCCAATTCAAAAAGCGCTGATATGCGGCTTCGCCACGTCCGACAGCGACGAGCATCACCATCAGGAAAACAGCGGACCACCCGACGAAGACGCTGCTCAGCTCGCGCAGCACAAACACGAAGTAGGTCCGCTTCTTCATCCACCACAGCCTGGAGACAGGCTGCCGGTATGTCGTCGGCGCACTCATCGCGCGCCCCGCGGCAACAGGAACGCCATGACGTTTTCCTTGGCGGCCTTGAGCTTGTAGCGCTGGATGGCACCCGCCGGATCGACATGCTTGGGGCATACCCGGGTGCACTCTCCGACGAATGTGCAGCCCCATACTCCTTCGCGCTCAATGAGCACGTCGAGGCGTTCTCGCTGTCCGCGGTCGCGAGAGTCGAGGTCGTACCGTTCAGCCAGGGCGATGGCCGCCGGGCCGATGAAGGTTTCGTCGATGCCGTAGATCGGACAGGCGGCGTAACAGAGCATGCAGTTGATGCAGTTACTGAACTGCCTGTACTCGTCCAGCTCTTCTGGGGTCTGGATGTACTCGCCGTCGATCACGGACTGATCGTCGTCACGGATGATCCACGGCTTGACCCGGGGAAGCTTCTCCATGAAGTCCTCGATGTCGACGACCAAGTCACGAACGACGGGGAAGTTGGTCAGCGGCTCGACTCGGACGGGACCAGGTGCGTAGTCGGTGAGGAAGGCGGCACACGTCAGCTTCGGCTCACCGTCGACGTTCATCCCGCAGCTACCGCAGATGCCCATCCGGCACGACCACCGATACGACAGGCTGCCGTCGACGTGGTCCTTGACGTAGTTCAGCCCGTCGAGGATCGCCCAGTCCTTCCGAAGTGGCACCTCGTACTCGATAGTGGTGGGCGCGGAGTCCTGCTCGGGGTCGTATCGCGTCACATGCATCTTGATGCTGTCAGCCATCTGGCTACCTTCCGTACACCCGTTCGCCGGGTGCCCATCGTGTGATCGTCACCGGCAAACGTTCGATTCTGGGTAAACCGTCTGAGTCGCGGTACGCGAGCGCGTGATTGAGGAAGCGTTTATCGTCGCGCGCGGTGAAATCGGTCCGCTGGTGAGCACCGCGCGACTCTTCGCGTTGCAGAGCGGACAGCAGGGTCGTTTCGGCGATGTCCAGCATGTTCGCCAGCTCCAATGCCGCGACCAGCTCGGTGTTGAACACCCGGGTGTCGTCGCCAAGCTGGACGTGCTGAAGTCGTTGCTGCAACTCGGCCAGTCGATCGATGCCTTTGGTCAGCGAGTCGCCGGATCGGAAGATCCCGGCGCTGTCTTCCATCGTCGACTGCATTTCTTCGCGAATGTCAGCAATCCGCTCGGTGCCTCCGTCGGCCGATCGCATCAGATCGAGCCGCCGTACCTCATCCTCGGCTTGCCGCATCACGGCTGGAGATGCCGGCTTCGCAGTGGCGGCATATTCGGCGGCGGCCTTCCCGGCTCGGGCGCCGAAGACCAGACACTCAGGCAGCGAGTTGGAGCCCAGTCGATTCGCCCCGTTGATGGTGACGCAGGCGGTCTCTCCAGCGGCGAAAAGGCCCTCGATGGGAGTCGCACCATCGATGTCGGTGTGTACGCCGCCCATCATGTAGTGCACCACCGGCCGAACGGGGATGAGCTCGGTCACGGGATCGATCCGCTCGTATTTCAGGCACAGCTCTCGGACCATCGGAAGCTTGGTCTCGATGAGCTTCTCGCCGAGATGTCGCAAGTCGAGATGAACGGTCGGCCCGTACGGTGACTCGATCGTCCGGCCTTTCTCGACCTCATGCACAAAGGCCTGCGACAGCCGATCCCGGGGTCCGAGCTCCATGCTTCTCAGCACCGGCGTGGGTTCCGGCTTGCCCAGGTCGTAGTCCTGCAGATAGCGGTAGCCGTCCTTGTTGAGCAGCCAGCCGCCTTCGGCCCGCGTCGCCTCGGTGATCAGGATGCCGGTGAATGGGAGTCCCGTCGGGTGGTATTGGACGAACTCCATGTCCTTGAGTGGGGCCCCCGCCCGGTAGGCCAGCGCCATCCCGTCTCCGGTGCAGATATTGGCATTGGTGGTGAACGGGAAGACCTTGCCCGAACCGCCGTTGCACAAGACGACCGATTTCGCGTTGATCACCTCGACCCGGCCGGTCATCAGCTCGATCGCGACAACTCCGTGTACGCGTCCGTCGTCGACCAGCAGCCGGGTGACGAACCATTCGTCGTAGCGGGTGAGCTCTGCGTACTTCAGCGACGTCTGGAACAGGGTGTGCAGCATATGAAAGCCGGTCTTGTCTGCGGCGAACCAGGTGCGCATGTTCTTCATGCCGCCGAAAGCGCGTACGGCAACCCGCCCGTTGGCTTCACGGCTCCACGGGCAACCCCAGTGCTCAAGCTGGAGCAGCTCGCGAGGAGCCTCCTGCACAAACGCTTCGATCGCGTCTTGGTCACCGAGCCAGTCGCTGCCCGAGACCGTGTCATAGGCGTGCTCATCGAGCGTGTCGTCTGCAGCGATCGCGCCTGCTGCGCCGCCCTCGGCAGAGACTGTGTGGCTCCGCATGGGGTAGACCTTCGAAACCACTGCCACGCTGAGATGGGGATTGGTCTCGGCAATAGCGATCGCCGCCCGCAGACCGGCCGCACCGCCGCCGACGAGCAGCACGTCGTGCGCCATAGCGGCGCCTTCACTTACCACCTGAACTCCTCGTCCTTATGACGCACGCAGGCTCGACTCCCGATATGCCGCCCTGGCCTTCTTGATGCTCATCTCCGCGATCCTAACGAGGTGCACTCACACTAGTGCGACAACCGTTGGACCGCCGCGTCAATCAGCCCGAGCTGAGGATGGGCGAAGCCGGCCTCTTCCTCCCCGAGGTCCAACGAGTAGGGAGACTCATCGGTGTAAAACACATGGACGGTGATCATCATCCGATCCTGCAGCGTCGTCAACCCTATGCTCTCGAAATACGCGTTGCTGCTCGATGAACCGTTTCGTTGATAGGCGATTTCGGTGACTTGTGCCTGGGCAGGATCAGCCAAGACGCCAGTCCATTCGACATTTTGGCGCAGCTTACGCACACCGTTGGGTAGCTCACCGCCGCCGAGACAGTTGCTCACCCATCCTTCGATTGCAGATTTTGCTCGCGCGGCAGCGACCGAGTCGGAGAATTGCAATACAACCGCATAGCTGTCGGGCTCGTCATCCAGCGACGAGCGAGGGAAGGGTCGATCACCGGAGGGATAGCGAGACTGGAAGCTGCGGCTCTTGATTGCCAATGCGCCCAGTGCATTCAGCGGCTGTTTCTGACAGATCGAGAGCTCGTCCAGGGACCGGGCGTTACGGTCATAGCTGATCACCTTGCCGCCTCCGATGGGCGGCGGAAGATCGGCGGCCTTGATCAGGTTCGCATTGCTGAGCGTACGCGCCGGCGGCGCGGGAGTACTGCCACTCGGCGCCGGCTCGGGTGCTGCCGGAGAACCGAGCCATGAGCATTGTGCCAAGACCAAGCAACTGGCCAGTGCAACGACCGCTACGCCAAGCCTGGACATTCGGGCGGTCGCGCGGCCCAGGAAGCGGGCGCGGCTCGGCTGCGACGTCATGGGCACATTCTGCGCGTCTTTCGGGTGCCGTTTGACGATTTCGTCTCGCTCGCGTCGATGTGGCAGACTTGGCCGTTGCTGTCCTGCGACGACACCTGCCACAGGGGGACGCTCATGCAGGAAGCCTCTCAACTCCGAATGTACGACCGTGGTGACCTGTGGCACCGGCGAGGAAATTGAAGATGAGCAAGGTCATTCACGAGCTCGACCTGTCGTCGATGCGCACCGATCTTCCCGCCTTCCGTCCGGGCGATACCGTCAAGGTCCACGTCAAGGTCGTCGAGGGCAGCCGCTCGAGAATCCAGGTCTTCACTGGTGTCGTCATATCCCGCGCTGGGGATGGCATTCGCGAAACATTCACCGTACGCAAGGTGAGCTTTGGCGTCGGCGTTGAGCGTACGTTCCCGCTGCACAGCCCGATCATTGACAAGATCGAAGTCGAACGCCGCGGCGACGTTCGCCGCGCAAAGCTCTACTATCTGCGCGGCCTGCGCGGCAAGGCTGCCAAGATCAAGGAAAAGCGCGACGCCGGCTGATCATTTCCGAACCTGACATGGCTCGCCGGCGGGTGGATGCGGCGCCACGGCGCGCTGTGCAGCCGGCATCTCAGTCAGAGTCTGATCAGCTCCAGGCCGGTGCTTCGGATCCACCGCAGTTGACTTTCCGCCAGCATGCGCTGGCCTTTGTCAAAGAACTGGCGGCTGTCGTTGTCGGCGCGGTGATCGTTGCCTCGTTGCTGCGTGGTTTCGTCGGACAAATGTTCTTGATCCCCTCGATTTCCATGCAGAGCACGCTCCAGGTCGACGACCGGGTCGTCGTCGAAAAGCTGAGTGCGGCCAAGCGGGGAGAAGTGATCGTCTTCAAGGATCCCGGCGGCTGGCTCACCGGTGCCACCGCGCGCCAGCGAGGCCCGATCGGCGAGGCCTTTCAATTCATTGGCGTACTCCCGGACACAGGCACCGAGCACTTGATCAAGCGTGTGATCGGCGTGGAAGGAGATCGCGTGGCCTGCTGCGACGCTGCGGGCCGCCTCATCGTCAACGGCGAGCCCCTGGGGGAGGCGTCCTATCTCACCGCCGGACCGGGCGGTGCACACATGCAACCGTCGACCATCAGATTCGACGTCGTCGTTCCTCGCAGCCATCTCTTCGTGATGGGCGACAACCGGGATTACAGCCGCGACTCGCGGTGCCACCTCAATGACACGCAAGGCGGAGGCGCCACAGGCGAGAATGCATTCGTGTCACAAGATCTGGTGGTAGGCCGGGCGATTGCCGTCGTTTGGCCCCTCGACCGTCAGCACCGCTTGGCGATCCCGGATACGTTTGACAGCGTCCCGTCCGGCTCAGAGCCGGCGCCAGACGCAGCAACGATTACCGCCGGACCTGAGGCCAGCTGTTGACCACTCACAAGAGTCCTCCCGCGCCGACGCTGGTCCACGACACCGCCAAACGCAAAAGGAACCAGCCGAAGACGATGGGACGACGTACCTGGGGGTTCGTGCGGGAACTGATTATCGTGGTCATTGGCGCGGTCGTGGTTTCGTCGTTGCTCCGCGCCTTCGTCGGGCAGATGTTCATCATCCCTTCCCAGTCGATGGAGAACACGCTGTTGGTAGGTGATCGGGTGGTCGTCGAAAAGCTGACCAAGTTTCATCGGGGTGACGTAGTCGTCTTCTCTGACCCAGGCGGTTGGCTCGAGGAGGATCCCGCTGACCCGGGACCGTGGGACAAAGCGCTGGAATTCATCGGGCTGCCAACCAAGAGCACTCCTGGGCATCTGATCAAGCGAGTCATCGGAATGCCAGGCGACAAGGTCGTCTGCTGCACGGCCAAGGGCCGCATCACGGTCAACGGCTATCCCCTCAACGAGACCAGCTATCTCTATACCGATCCCGACGACGACCAGGTCAATCCGTCCGATGTCAAATTCGAAGTCATGGTACCCAAGGACCGCATCTTCGTGATGGGTGACCACCGCGATCTGAGCGCTGACTCCCGGTGCCACCTTTCCGACCTATCGACAAGCCAGGGGAGAGGGCAGGTGGCCTTCGTCCCGATGTCTCTAGTCGTCGGGCCGGCCTTCGCGATTGCGGCGCCCTTCGACCGCGCTGGTCGGCTGCGGCGGCCGGCCACCTTCGACAACGTCCCTGACCCACCTGAGCCGGCGCCCGTACGCGCTGTGATCAAGCCTGCAGGGGTGACCTGCTGATGCCGGTGGGGAGGGCCGCGACGCCCGTGTTGGTCAAGCGCAATAGCGGGATCTACGGCTATGAACGCGCATTGCAGCGGATGGGTCTTTACCCGGTTGCGGGTGCTGACGAGGCAGGCCGCGGAGCCTGTGCTGGCCCTCTCGTCGCGGCAGCGACTATCCTCAGCGATGCGAAGTCGCGGCAGATCTCCGGACTGAAGGACTCCAAGCTGCTTACCGCCTTGCAGCGGGAGCGCTTGTATGCCGCGATTACCGAGAAGGCCATTGCCTGGTCCGTGGTGCGCATCGAGCCGGGAGAGTGTGACCGGCTCGGAATGCATATCTCCAATGTCATGGCGCTACGGATGGCCTTGTGCCGTCTCGAGGTGCCGCCCACCTATGTGCTGACCGACGGATTCAGCGTGGACGGGCTCGGCACGCCAGGACTCGCCGTCTGGAAGGGTGATCAGGTCGTCGCCTGCGTTGCGGCGGCGTCGATCATTGCCAAGGTGACGCGGGACCGCATCATGTGCGAGCTCGATCAGCAATACCCGGAGTATGAGTTCGCTGAGCACAAGGGCTACTGCACGCCGCTGCACCAGGAGAAGCTCGATGCGTACGGGCCATCTGCTACCCATCGGATGCGCTTCATCAACGTTTCCCGAACGGCTAGAGTCGATGTTTCCCGAACGGCTAGAGTCGATTCGCTATGAGTGCCGAGGATCTCGAACAGTACGAAAGTGAGCTGGAGCTTCAGCTCTATCGCGAGTACAAGGACGTCGTCGGCATCTTCACCTACGCAGTGGAGACGGAAAGACGTTTCTATCTCTGCAACGCTGTCGATCTCAAGGTGCGCACCGAAGGCGGCGACGTCTATTACGAGGTGTCGATGGGCGATGCCTGGGTGTGGGATATGTACCGACCCGCGCGCTTTGTGAAGAGTGCGAAGGTGCTGACCTTCCGCGATGTGTCCATCGAAGAGATCGCCCATAGCGACCTCGAGGTACCTAAGCCGACGTGATTCGGCGTTCTCGCCCAACCTCACCGTGAGTGCATAGGTGTGTCCTTTCTCCCGATGTCGGGAGAAAGGACCCATCTAAGCCACGTCAACCGCCTTTCCATCAGTCATCTATCGGTTTTTCCACAGCGTCCTAATACGCGTTTCCACAGATTTCCGCGAGCCCGCACGATTCGAGTCGGCGTACGCATGCTTCCGTACGGAGGTGGACGATGCCGGCGACGGAATCGAAGAAGCAGATCGGGATACGTGGCGAAGACTTGGCGTGCGCCGAATTGCAGCGGCAGGGCATGCAGATCCTCGAACGGAACTGGCGCTGCCGGCTCGGTGAGATCGACATTGTTGCTGCGGAGTCTGGCATCGGCGGATTGACGCTGGTCTTCTGCGAGGTGAAATGCCGCAGCGGACTGGGCTTCGGTCATCCGCTCGAGGCGATCACGTACGCGAAGATGCGGACGCTGCGACAGCTGGCGGCCGTGTGGATGCGCGAGCATCGCATGAAGGCCTCAGCTATCCGGTTGGACGCTATCGGCGTGGTCTTGACGCCCGGCCGGGAGCCATCGCTAAAACACGTTCGGGCGGTGGGTTGAGTGGCATCGGCGTGCGCATGGTCCGTGGCTTTGGTCGGCCTCGAGGGCCGGATCGTCGAGGTGGAGGCCGACCTTGGCGCCGGGCTACCGCGTACCGTCCTGGTCGGACTGCCGGATTCGGCGCTCTATCAAGCCCGCGATCGGTGCAAGGCGGCGGTCAGCAACTCCGGGCAAGAGTGGCCGATCTCCCTACTGACCATCAACCTCAGCCCGGCTACCCTGCCCAAAGCCGGCAGTCATTACGATCTCGCGATTGTCGCCGCCATACTCGCGGCACAAGGGATCTTCCGTGCCACGGAGCTGCGTCGAACGGCCTTGCTGGGCGAGCTGGGGCTGGACGGTCGGCTACGGCCGGTCCGCGGCGTCCTGCCCGCCACTCTTGCGGCCCAGCAGGCAGGTTTCACGCGGATCATCGTGCCTCTGCGCCAGGCCGGCGAGGCGAAGCTCGTCTCAGGAATCGACGTGTTCGGTATTGCCTCGATCACTCAGCTGGTCGCATTCCTGCAGTGCAGGCCGATGCCGTTGGTCGATCCAATCGATGTGATAGGCGAGCAAGCTGGCAAACACGCCAAGCGTCGCCTCGACCTGGCAGATGTGGTCGGTCAGGTCGAGGCCAAATGGGCCTGCGAGGTAGCCGCGGCCGGCAGGCACCACCTGCTGTTCCACGGCCCGCCGGGCGTCGGCAAGACCATGCTGGCAGAACGTGTCCCGGGCCTGCTTCCTGATCTTGATGTCCATGACGCTTTGGAGGTCTCGGCGGTGCACTCGCTTGCTGGCTTCAATCTCGCCGATGAGCTCATCACCAGACCGCCCTACAGCGACCCACATCACTCCGCATCGGTTGCCAGCATTGTCGGTGGCGGTCAGCGGATAGCAAGGCCGGGAGCGATTTCGTGTGCTCACAAGGGTGTGCTCTTTCTCGACGAGGCGCCGGAATTCCATCCTGCCGTCATCGAGGCGCTTCGTACGCCGCTCGAATCCGGCATGATCACGCTCGGACGCAGTGAAGTACACGCCCGCTATCCCGCGCGTTTCCAACTCATCCTCGCCGCCAATCCCTGTCCCTGCGGCCAGGCCGCGACGCCTGGTGGCCATTGCCAGTGCACCCCCACCGTGGTGCGTCGGTACGCGGAGAAGATCTCCGGACCGATACGAGATCGCATTGACATCAATCAAGCGTTTCTGCCGCTACGCAAGGCCTATCTGAAGGCCACGCTGCAGCAAACTGAGTCCTCGGCGATGGTGGCCGAGCGGGTTCTCCAGGCGCGCGACCGGCAACGTCGGCGCTTGGCTGGTAGTGGCTGGCAGACCAACAGCGAAGTCTCCGGCACCTACCTGCGCCGCCACCTGCCACTCCCCGACGGCCTGCATGCTGTTGATGAGGCCGTCGACCGCGGCCGACTCAGCGCGCGCGGGGTGGACAAGGTGCTGCGGTTGGCTTGGACGATCGCAGATCTCGCTGGACGCGACGTGCCGGGGCGGGATGAGCTCGATATCGCCTTGGCCATGCGGCGCGGCGAGCAGCCAGGCGCCGTGAGGCGTCAGGCGGTCTGAGTCATGATCAACTCGGATCGGAGAGCCCGGATGCTGCTCACGTGCGCTATGGAGGGCGGCGATCCTGCCGTCACTGAACTTGTCCAAAACATCGGCGCCGAGACCGCCTGGGCCAAGATCACCGAGGGTGTCCTCGGTGAGCCGGCTGCGCAGCGGGCCGCAGCCGTACCGACTAATGCCGTTGAGGGGCTGGCCAACGCGTCAGATATGCGTTTCGTCGTGCCCGGCGATGACGAGTGGCCGAGCGGGCTTGATGATCTTCGGCATGCCGAATCCATCCAACGACGCGGTGGTGAACCGTTGGGGCTCTGGCTGCGCGGTCCGTCACATCTGGCCCATCTCATGGTGCGTTCGGTCGCGATCGTTGGCTCACGAGCAGCGACGGCGTACGGCAACGGGATTGCGGCCGATCTTGCGGCAGATCTCGTCGAGCGGGGAGTGACCGTGCTCTCTGGTGGGGCCTTCGGTATCGACGTGGCCGCGCATCGAGGAGCACTCGCCGCTGGCGGCCCAACAGTCTGTGTCCTTGCCAATGGTGTCGATGTGGCCTATCCACCCGGCCACGCTGGATTGTTTGAGACGCTGGGCAAGGATCAGCTGCTGGTCTCCGAACTGCCGCCAGGGGCGCATCCCACCCGCGTGAGGTTTCTGGCGCGCAACCGGCTGATAGCGGCCATGTCGCGGGGCACGATCGTGGTGGAGGCGGCGCTTCGCTCGGGTGCCCGCAACACCGCTAGTTGGGCGCTTGCTTGCGGACGTCCGCTGATGGCGGTTCCGGGTTCGGTCTATTCCCGAGCGTCAACCGCTACGCACCTGATGATCCGTAACGGACAAGCGGTATTGGTCACCTCCGCCCCCGACGTGTTGGAGCTCATCTCCGACATGGGTCAGGCGATGCTGCCGCTTGCCCAGGGTGGCACCCGGGCGACGGATGCGCTGAGCGAGACTCAGCTCGCGGTGTTCGAGGCGATCCCAGCTCGCCGCCGCGCACCGGCGGGAGAGATCGCCCTGGCTGCGAACGTGAGCGTGCCAAGCTGCTTGGCTGCGCTGACCGCGCTCGAATCTGCGGGGCTCGTGGAAGGCGACGAACGCGGTTGGCTCGTCGCGCTCAGAGGGTCACGATCGTGATCGAGCCTTGCGCACAGGGCTCAGCGAGCTTTCGCCAGGAACGTACGCAGCAGCGGGCCAGCTGTGGAGGAGCCAGACTTGCCGTCATTGACGAAGACAGCGACCGCGAGATCGCCTTGGGCGGCGATCATCCATGCATGGGTCTTGAGCGGCTTCGTGCTGCCGTACTCAGCGGTGCCCGTCTTGGCCAATACCGGAGGTCCGGAAAGATTGCCGAGCACCCGCCCACTACCGTCGGTCACCACTCCCCGCATCATGCTGCGCAGCTGGCGAGCCTCCTGCCGAGTCAGAGGCTTCCCCTTCGAGGTGGCTTGGGCTCCATCGACCAGGTGGGGTATCACCGTCTCGCCTGTCGCGACCGACGCCACGACAGCAGCCATCGCCATCGGCGAGGCTTCGACCTTGCCCTGGCCGATCATCGCCGCGGCGCGGCCGGTGGCTGTCGAATCGTCCGGCACCGAGCCAAAGAAGGACGGAAAGCCGACGTCGTAGTCGATGCCCACGCCCAAGGAGCCTGCGGCGTTCGCCAGGGCGGACCCGTCGAGCTTGCGTCGTTGTCCGATAAATGCCGTATTGCAGGACTGGGCGAGCGCGGTCCGAAACGTGATGGTGCCTCGGTGATTGGCCGGGTAATCGCTGTAGTTAGTGAACTTTCGCCCGTTCACCGTGACCGTTCGCGGGCAGCTGATCTTGGAGTCTGGAGTCAACCCCGCTCTGAGCAATGCCAATGCCGAGACCACCTTGAAAGTCGACCCCGGTGGCGCCCGGCCCACCGTCGCCAGCGACTGGCCGCGGTTGCCTTCACCGTTTGCGGCCGCAATGATGGCGCCGGTCGACGGACGGATAGCAACCAAGGCACTGGCCGGCTTTGTCGACGCAAGCGTCTTTTCAGCGAGCTTCTGCAGCCCGACATTGAGCGTCGTCGTCAACGGCTTGCCTGGCACCGGCTTCACCTCGAAGAGCACGACAGGTTCGGTTTCGGCGGCGGGCGAGGGACTGGGGGATGGGCTTGCTGAGGCACCGCTCGGCTTGGCGGAGACCAGTCGGACGCGTACGCCGGGGGTGCCACGCATCTGGGCGTCATAGCGTTTCTGCAATCCGGTCAACCCGACCTGGTCTCCGGCCACGATGGCGCCGCCCGACTTCTCGACGTCGTCCTTATTTGCCCCACCGACGGTCCCGATGATCGGTCGGGCAAAATCGCGAGTCGGTGCCAGCATCTGGCTGGTTCGGATGGAGAGCGCGCCGGGGATAGCCCGGATCCTCGAGCCGGGTGGTAGATCCGGCGCGTCCATTCGGAGCACTATCGCTTCCACGAATGCATCGTTACCGGCCGCGGCAACGTTCGCCGCGTACGTTTTGGCGTTGATCTTGACTAGCTTTGCGAGCCGAATGGCGGACGCTTTGGCTTTATCGCCGCTTACCTTCGACCTGTCGATGCCAATCCGGAATACAGGCCGGTCTTCCACAATCGCGTCGCCGTCTTCGCCGAGCAGCTCGCCGCGCTCGGGATACAGACGCCGCTGCGTCAGTCGGTTCGTGCCATCCAGCTGCGGTTGCACGATGCTCGGCTGCCAGTTCGTCTTCCACTGGCCCGACTCTTCGGTCAGCTTGGCCTCGGTCTGGTACGCCCAACGTTCCGGAATGCCTGGGAACGTCCAGCCGAACGACAGATTGGCAGTGGCTGAGGATCGGTCGCGTGAGATTGACGCCACGGTCACACTTGGCTTCAGAGGTCCCATACCGCTCACCAACGGCTTGAACGCGTCATTGACCGCTGTGCCGGTTGAGCCCACAAAAGGCAACGGCGATAGATCCTTCGCGCTCAGGCCGGCGGCCAACGCAGCAGCGGCCCGGTCAGGAGTGTCGCCGTTGGAGTCCGGATTCGGCTTAGGAAGTGAAATCCCGCATCCAGCCAGCGCAAGGGCAAGTAGCAGCAACAGACATCCATATGGAGCCGAACGAGCTGGCGTCGGTCGGAGGGTCAGACCGCGGGACATCGGGCCATCCTGCCACCTGCAGCGAGCATGAGTAGTGTCGCGGCCATGGGCATCTACGCTAAGCGTCCGGCGAAGATGATCGGCCAGCTCGTTGGAGATGGCTTTGTCGTGCTCTGGGCAATCGGCTGGGCCATCGTCGCAATCTTCGTCCATCGGGTGATTGAGGTGTTGGCCACGCCAGCTAGAGAGACGGCGAGGACCGCCATGCGGCTGGCCGAGAACTTTCGAGAGGCCGCAGCCGAAGCCGCCAAAGTGCCAGTCGCCGGCGAACAGATGCGGCGTCCCTTGGACGCGGCGGCAGGGACCCTCGGAAGCCTGATCGATTCGGCCAATGATCAAGTGGTCAGCATCGAACGCCTGGCACTGATCGTCGGCTGGCTGGTCTTTCTTATTCCGGTGGCAACCGTTGTGGCATTTTGGCTGCCGCGTCGCATCCGCTTCTACCGGCAGGCTCACGCCTCTCAAGTCTTCTTG
>Ga0307288_10000050_pt1 | contig 42507 bp, 41 predicted proteins | sample ER_DNA_142_FD_194469 | JGI IMG/M metagenome (GOLD analysis project Ga0307288, IMG submission 194469) | Bulk soil microbial communities from the East River watershed near Crested Butte, Colorado, United States - ER_DNA_142 | ecosystem: Environmental > Terrestrial > Soil > Floodplain | place... | reverse complement strand
ATGTCCCGGTCAGGAGCGCGTCGAACGCGGGGTCGCGCAGGAGGTGGAGAGCCAGCTGCAGCCGGTCGAGATACGTCCGGCGGCCGGCGCGGGCCGGCGCGAGGGTGCCCACCTGGCTCGCGCGGATCCCGAGGCGCGCGGAGTGGAACCGGCTCCCCAGGGACAGGTGCACCTCACGGTCGCCGTACCAGCTGAGGTCGAGGACCGACGTGTCAGGCGCCAACAGGGCCAGGCTGGTCTCCAGCCCCGACGACGTGGCGGTCGTGTGGACGACGAGGTCCTGGTCCGGCTCGGCGGTGTCGGGACCGGCGAACCCGACCCCGAGCGCCTCGGCCACGGCCGCTCGCGACGGGTCCACGTCGACGAGCGTCACGCGGGTCCCAGGCATGCCCGCCGCGACTCGCGCCACCGAGCAGCCGACCATGCCGGCCCCGACGACGGTCACCCGGTCGCCGAGCAGCGGTGGCGCGTCCCACAGCGCGTTGACCGCGGTCTCGACCGTTCCCGCCAGCACCGCCCGTTGAGGTGGAACGTCGTCGGGAACCGGCACGACCGACGAGGCCGGCACGACGTACCAGGACTGGTGCGGGTAGAGACAGAAGACCACCCGGCCCACGAGGTCTGGCGGCCCCTGCTCGACGACTCCGACGTTGAGGTAGCCGTACTTGACCGGCCCCGGGAAGTCGCCCTCCTGGAACGGCGCCCGCATCCGCGCATACTCGGCCGGCGGCACCTCACCCCGGAACACCAGGGTCTCCGTGCCACGGCTCACGCCCGATCGCAGGGCGCGCACGAGCACCTCGCCGTCGTGCACCACCGGAACTGTCGCTCTCCGCAGCTCCCCGACGCCGGGAGCCCGGATCCAGAACGCGACCGACTCACGCGTCACGAATGTCGTGTCCTCCTTGTCTCAGAACGACCGTACGTCCCTCCTCTGACGTGCACGTCCCCGGAAAGCCACCCCACCGGTGAACCGCCAGACCTCTCTGTGCGTCCTTGTGGGCAGGGGTCTGGGGATATCCGGGGACCCGTTGCATCCTGTGTACTCCTACAGACGGAGGTCCCGTGGGGACGGTTCAGCGCGCACCGGTCACCGGCGTCGTCCTGCTGGTGGCCCTCCTGACCGTCGTCCAGGGCGCCGTCGGGCTCGGCGCCGTCGGGTGGACGGCCGGACTGGTCGCCGCGACGACCGGCGCCGCATTGCTGGCCGTGGGCCTGCACCGCACCGGGACCACCCGGTTCGGCCCGGCCAACGTCGTGACGCTGGTCCGGGCCACGCTCGGCCAGGCGGTGGCGGCGCTCGTGGCGGCCTCGTTCGTCGGCCTGGACCAGCGGGCGCTGCTGGTGACACTGGCTGCCGTCGCGCTGGCGCTCGACCTGGTGGACGGCCGCGTCGCCCGCCGCACCGGGTCCGTCACCGCGCTTGGTGCGCGCTTCGACATGGAAACCGACGCCTTCCTCATCCTCGTCCTCAGCATCGCCGCCGGGCCCGTCGTCGGCTGGTGGGTGCTGGCGATCGGCCTCGCCCGGTACGCGCTGCTCCTCGCCGAGGGAGTGTGGCCGTGGCTCCAGGTGCCGGTTCGGCGGCGCTACTGGCGCAAGGTGGTGGCGGGCGTCCAGGGCGTCACCCTGGCGTTCGTGGTGTCCGGTCTGGTTCCGACCGTCGCGGCCTCGGCGTTGCTCCTCGGCGCGCTGGGCCTGCTGGCCGAGTCGTTCGGGCGTGACGTGGTCTGGCTGTCGCGGCGTCACCACGCACTGACCTCATACCGACGGGCCTCGGCAGTCCCGCCCGTCGGCCAGCTCGCCCGGACGACCGGTGGCTAACACCGACGCCCTGACTCGGCCGGCTGAACCACCCGCAGCGCCCGACGAGCCAAGCCGCCGGACCGGGCGACGCCTTCTCGGCGCACTCGTGTCCGCGCTTGCGGTGGTCGCCCTCTGGATCGCCCTGGATCTGCCCAACCGGCCGGAGGAGCTGTCCGGCTGGGCGTTCGCCAGGATCCCTGTCGAGCTCCTCGCCCTCGTCGTCGTCGCTTTGCTTCTCTCGGCGAGGGTCCGCACGATCGTCGCGGCGCTCGCGGGAGTGGCGATCGCGCTCCTCCTCCTCCTCAAGGCGCTCGACATCGGGATGCTCGTCGGCTTCTACCGCACCTTCGACCCGTTGTCGGACCCGGCGTACGCCGGTGCGGGGTACGGCGTCCTCCGGGACAGCGTCGGCGGCGTCCGCGCCGTGTTCGTCGCCGTCGCCGTAGCGGTCGTCGCGGTGGCCGTGATCGTCCTCCTGCCGCTGGCGGCGGTCCGCGTGGCCCGGGCCGTGGGCCGGCACCGACGCCCGGCGGCGCTCGCCGTCGTGGTCCTCGCGGCGGGGTGGGGAGTTCTCGCCGTGGTCGGAACCGCCGTCGGCCCGAACCTGCGAGTCGCCTCCGCGCAGACGTCCACCGTCGCTGCCGACCACGTCCGGGACGTGAACCGAGGCATCGCCAGCCGCGCCGACTTCGAGCGGCTCGCCGCGACCGACCCGTATGCGGCGGCCGCACCCGCCCACCTGCTCGCCGGTCTCACCGGCAAGGACGTCCTCGTCGTGTTCGTGGAGAGCTACGGCCGCGTGGCGCTCGAGGATCCGGCGCTCGCCCCGACGGTGACCGCAGCCGTCGACCGCGCCACGACCCGCCTCGGCGCGACGGGCTTCACCGGCCGCAGCGCGTACCTCACGTCGCCCACCTTCGGTGGCCTCAGCTGGCTGGCCCACTCCACACTCGAGACCGGCCTGCCGATCAGTGACCAGGTTCGCTACAACGCCGTCCTCTCCAGCCAGCGGTTGACGCTGGCCTCCGCGTTCGGGTCGGCCGGGTGGCGCACCGTCCTGGTCAGCCCGGCCGACGAGGCAGACATCTCTCCGGTCACGCGCTTCTACGGCTACCACGAGCTCTACGACGGACCGAGCCTCGACTACCGCGGACCGAAGTTCGGGTATGCGCCGGTGCCGGACCAGTTCACCCTCGCCACCATCGCGCAGCGCGAGCTGACCCCCGGGCCACGGCCGCCACTCATGGCGGAGATCGACCTCGTGTCGAGCCACACCCCGTGGGCACCGCTGCCTCGGCTCCTGGACCCGGCCACGCTCGGCGACGGCTCCGCATACCAGTCCGTCCTGGAACAGGCGGCCTCGGCCGACGCGGTCTGGAGCGACCCGGCCAAGGTGAAGCAGGCATACGCCGACTCCGTCGCCTACGCGCTCGACTCGCTCACGACCTTTGTGGAGAACGCGCACGACGACAACCTCGTCCTGGTCGTCCTCGGAGACCACCAGCCGTCGGCCGTCATCTCCGGCGAGGGCGCGAGCCACGACGTTCCGGTCTCGGTCATCGCCAAGGATCCCGCGGTCCTCGAGCGGACGACGAGCTGGAACTGGCAATCCGGGCTGCGGCCCGGCCGTGACGCCGTCGTCTGGCCGATGGACGCGTTTCGGGACAAGTTTTTCACAGCCTTCGGGGCGGGCTGAAACGCTCCTCGATCTCCAACGAGAACGATGCGGCCGTGCTGTCGGAGCGAACGGCTACGGTGTGCGCATGGCCCGCGTGTCGAGCATCCTCATCTACCCCGACCGGGAGCAGCCGGGGCAGACGCTGGAGACCTCTTACGTGTCGCGCGAGGGCCTGGACGGCGACCGCCGGAAGAAGTCGCCGGTCCATCTCGTCGCCGTGGGCGACTACATCGACCTTCACCCGCGGGCCAACCTCATCGTCGACATTGAGTCCGAGGCGCTGCACGCCCTGGTGGGGCGCCGGCTGCGCATCGGCAGCGTTGAGCTCGACGTCACCTCGCTGGCGGGAGACTGCGCCGGCGTGTATGCGGGCGTGCCGGTCCCGGGTGACGTCTCGGTCGGCGACGAGGTGCTCGTCGGGGTCAGCTCCGAATAGCGCTACTTCACGGCGATGGGGTGGTTACCCGCTGGTAACCTAGCCTCCATGTCCGCCTCGACAACCCGCCGCGCCAGCAGACCCCGCACCACCACGACGCCGTCCGCTGGCCTGTCCCGGGACCCGTCCGGAGCTCGGTCCGCCCCGCGCCGCGCCGCGATCCTCGGCGGGAACCGCATCCCCTTCGCCCGGGCCAACGGCGCGTATGCCAAGGCGTCCAACCAGGACATGCTGACGACGGCGCTCGAAGGCCTGGTGGCCCGGTTCGGGCTGGCGGGAGAGCGGGTCGGCGAGGTGGCCGCAGGTGCGGTGCTCAAGCACAGCCGCGATTTCAACCTCACCCGCGAGGCGGTCCTGGGCTCGTCGCTCGCATCGACGACACCGAGTTACGACGTCCAGCAGGCGTGCGGCACGAGCCTCGAGACGACCGTCCTCGTGGCCAACAAGATCGCGCTGGGCCAGGTCGAGTCCGGCATCGCCGGTGGCGTGGACTCCGCATCCGATGCGCCCATCGCTGTCAGCGAGGGCCTGCGCAAGGCGCTGCTGCGGGCCAACGCCGCCCGCTCCGCCGTCGACCGGGCCAAGGCGTTCGCCGCGATCCGCCCCGGTCACCTGGTGCCTTCGGCACCGCGAAACGTCGAGCCGCGGACCGGGCTGTCGATGGGCGAGCACATGGCCATCACGACCAAGGAGTGGGGCATCACGCGCGAGGCTCAGGACGAGGTCACCCTGCGCAGCCACCAGCGGCTGGCCGCCGCATACGACTCGGGGTTCTTCGACGACCTGGTCACGCCGTACCTCGGCGTGTCGCGCGACACCAACCTGCGTCCGGACACGTCGCTGGAGAAGCTGGGCGCCCTCGCGCCGGTGTTCGGCAAGGGCGAGGGCGCCACCATGACGGCCGGCAACTCCACGCCGCTCACCGACGGTGCCGCCGCGGTGCTGCTCGGCAGCGAGGAGTGGGCGGCGGCGCACGGCCTGGCGCCGCTGGCCTACCTCGTCGACGCGGAGACCGCGGCCGTCGACTACGTGCACGGGGGAGAGGGCCTGCTCATGGCGCCGTCCTACGCGGTGCCGCGGCTGCTTGCGCGGGTCGGCATGAAGCTGCAGGACTTCGAGCTGGTCGAGATCCACGAGGCGTTCGCCGCGACGGTCCTGACGACGCAGGCCGCGTGGCTCGACGAGGCGTTCTGCCGCGACCGCCTCGGCTTGGACGCTCCGCTCGGCGCCATCGACCAGGACCGTCTCAACGTCACCGGGTCCTCGCTGGCGACCGGGCACCCGTTCGCGGCGACCGGCGCCCGGATCGTCGCCACGTTGGCAAAACTGTTGCAGGACAGGGGTTCGGGCGCGCGCGGGCTGATCTCGATCTGCGCGGCCGGCGGGCAGGGCGTGGTCGCGGTCCTCGAGGCGGCCTGACCCGTGGCCGATACCTACAGCGACCTGGTCAACAGCAAGGTCGGCAAGCAGGTGGCGTCCCGGCTCGGCCTGCCGAGGCCGGCCCGGCTCCGCCGGTACGCGCCGGACCAGCCCCTCGTGCCGGGTCCGGTCCTCGTGGGAGGAATCGGGACGGTACCGCTGGCGGCCCGCGCTTCGGCGCTGCTGCATGCAGAACGGATCGACGTCGTCTCCGAGGTGGGCAGGGACCGGGTCGGTGCGGTCGTGGTGGACGTGTCGCAGGCAGACCGGCTGGAAGACCTGGACGTCCTGCGGAGCTTGCTCGGCCCCGCTCTGAAGAAGCTGGTCCCCAGCGGGCGCGTGGTTGTCCTCGGGCGGGCGCACGGATTGGCTGAAGGCCCGGGCCGACACGCGCTCAGTCGGGCGCTCGAGGGCGTCACCCGGTCGGTCGGCAAGGAGCTGCGGGCCGGAGCGACAGCGAACCTCGTCCTCGTCGGACCGGGTGCCGACGCCAATGTCGACGCGACGGTCCGGTTCCTCCTGTCCGGGCGGTCCGCCTACGTCGACGGGCAGGTCGTCACGGTCGGCGCCGCGATCGGCGGGCCGGCGGCGGCACCGGCCGACTGGCATACCCCTCTGGCCGGCAAGGTTGCGGTCGTCACCGGCGCCGCGCGGGGGATCGGTTCGGCGATCGCCGACGTGCTCGCCCGTGATGGCGCGACGGTGGTGTGCGTGGACGTCCCGGCCGCTGGGGAAGCATTGGCCCGCAACGCGAACCGGCTGGGCGGGACTGCGCTGCAGGTCGACGTGACGGCGCCGGATGCCGGGCGGCGGATCGTCGACCACGCCCGGAGCCGGCACGGGTCCCTCGACGTCATGGTTCACAACGCGGGTATCACCCGCGACAAGCTGCTGGCCAACATGGACGAGTCGCGCTGGTCCGCGGTGCTCGACGTGAACCTCGGCTCAGTGCTGCGCATGAACGAGGCGATCCTGTCGCCGGACGGTCTGGCCGACGGCGGTCACGTCGTCTGCGTGGCGTCGATCGCCGGCATCGCCGGCAACCGAGGACAGACCAACTACGGCGCGTCCAAGGCGGGGATCATCGGGCTGGTCGAGGCGGCCGGAGCGTCACCAGAGCTGCACGCCCGCGGGATCACGGTCAACGCCGTGGCGCCCGGGTTCATCGAGACCGAGATGACCGCGAAGATCCCGCTCGGGACGCGCGAGGTCGGACGGCGGCTCAACTCGCTGTCACAGGGCGGTCTGCCGGTGGACGTCGCGGAAACCGTGGCCTGGCTCAGCCAGGACGCCAACGCCGGCGTCACCGGCAACGTGGTGCGAGTCTGCGGCCAGAGTCTCCTGGGAGCCTGACGTGGTCGAGACGCTGCGGTTCGCCAGCGCGCCGGGGCTGCCGCGGCTCTTCGCGGACGCCGTGGTCAACGGGCGCTACACCGGTTCATCGCTTCCGGAGGTCGTCGCAGAAAGGCGGGGGGTGCGCGTCGAGCCGAACGCCGTGGCTGACTACGCGCACCTGTGCGGTTTCGGCCTCGGCGCACACCCGCCGATGACGTGGCCGCACCTGCTCGGCTTCCCGCTGCAGACGGCCGTGATGTCGCGGCGCGACTTCCCGGTTCCCATGGTGGGCCTGGTCCACGTCGAGAACCGGATCACGTGGACCCGGCCGCTCGACTACGGCGAGTCGCTCGACGTCACCGTGCACGCCGCGGACCTGCGGCCTCACCGGCGCGGCCGGCTCGTCGACCTCGTGGCGGAGGTGTCGTCCGGCGGCGCCACCGTATGGCGGGGCGTCAGCACCTACCTCGCCCGCGGAGGTGGTGGCGACGACCACGCCGAAGCCGACAGCCCACCCGACGTCAGCGACCTCGCTGGACGAGCAGTGGTCCAGATGCACTTCGGCGAGGACGCCGGTCGACGGTATGCGTCGGTGTCGGGTGACGTGAACCCGATCCATATGCATGCACTGTCGGCTCGGGCCCTCGGGTTCGACCGGGCCATCGCGCACGGGATGTTCTCGTATGCGCGGGTCCTCGCCTCGTTAGGGGCGCGGATGCCGGCGGCAGGGTCGTCCACGGTGTGGTTCCGCAAGCCCGTGAAGCTGCCCAGCACGACCCGGCTGGCCGTCTCCGACGACGCCCGGCTGGCGGTCCTCGTGCCCGCGAAGGGCGAGGGGGAGCACCTCGTCGTCACGGTCACCCCCGCTTGACACCTTTCCAGACTCACGTTGTCGTGGGTTGGAGGTATTCAACGGCGGGCGAAGTGGCAACAACCTGAGCTTGGAAGCAACGGGATAACCACGTCGCGGGGCCTGGTGGCCGCTCGATAACCTCTCCAGCATGTCTGGCCAGATCACCGTGACCGTCGCGGGAGACGAGCGATCGGTAGCGCAGGGCACGACCGCGGCCGACCTCTTCGACGGTGACCGCGGCATCGTCGTCGCCCGCATCGGTGATCGCCTGGTCGATCTGGCGCACGAGCTCGAGAACGGTGACGTCGTCGAACCGGTGACCATCGACAGCCCGGACGGCCTCGACGTCCTGCGGCACTCCACCGCGCACGTTCTCGCTCAGGCCGTCCAGCAGGTCAACCCGAAGGCCCGCCTGGGGATCGGCCCGCCGATCCGCGACGGCTTCTACTACGACTTCGACGTCGACGTCCCGTTCACCCCGGACGACCTCAAAGAGCTCGAACGGGCGATGCAGCGCATCGTCAACGAGGGCCAGACCTTCTCGCGCCGTGTCACCAGCGACGACGAGGCCCGGGAAGAGCTGGCCGACGAGCCGTACAAGCTGGAACTCATCGGACTCAAGGGCAACGCCGCCGACGCCGCCGAAGGTGCCGGCGCGGAAGTGGGTGGCGGCGAGCTGACCATCTACGACAACCGCCGGCGCGACGGCGAGCTGGCATGGAAGGACCTCTGCCGCGGCCCGCACCTGCCCAACACCAAGCTGATCGGCAACGCCTTCAGGCTGACTCGCAGCGCCGCCGCATACTGGCGCGGGTCGGAGAAGAACCCGCAGCTGCAACGGGTCTACGGCACCGCCTGGCCCACCAAGGACGACATGCGGGCCTACCTCGACCGGCTGGCCGAGGCCGAGAAACGTGACCACCGCAAGCTCGGCGCCGAACTGGACCTCTACTCGTTCCCCGACGAGCTGGGCTCAGGTCTGGCCGTGTTCCATCCCAAGGGCGGCGTCATCAAGCGGGAGATGGAGGACTACGTCCGGCGGCGGCACATCGAGGAGGGGTTTCAGTACGTCGGCACCCCGCACATCTCCAAGGACGGGCTGTTCCACACCTCGGGCCACCTGCCGTACTTCGCTGACAGCATGTTCCCGCCGATGGCGATGGAGGGGGCGGAGTACCGCCTCAAGGCCATGAACTGCCCGATGCACAACCTCATCTACAAGTCGCGTGGCCGGTCCTACCGGGAGCTCCCGCTGCGACTGTTCGAGTTCGGCTCGGTCTACCGGTTCGAGAAGTCCGGCGTTGTGCACGGCTTGACCCGCGTGCGTGGCATGACCCAGGACGACTCGCACTCCTACGTCACCGTCGAGGGCGCCGAGGCGGAGGTCAAGCACCTCCTGAGTTTCGTCCTCAGCCTGCTGCGCGACTTCGGGATGGACGACTACTACCTCGAACTGTCGACCAGGGACGACGCCAAGGACAAGTTCATCGGCTCGGACGAGCAGTGGGAGGCCGCCACTCGGGCCCTGGAGCGGGCAGCTCAGGAGACCGGCCTCGAGCTCGTGCCGGACCCGGGCGGAGCGGCGTACTACGGGCCCAAGATCTCGGTCCAGGCCCGCGACGCCATCGGCCGCACCTGGCAACTGTCGACCATCCAGTACGACTTCAACATGCCCAGTCGCTTCCACCTGGAGTACCAGGCGGCCGACGGCTCACGGCAGGAACCGGTCATGATCCACTCGGCGAAGTTCGGGGCGATCGAGCGGTTCTTGGGGGTCCTTGTGGAGCACTACGCCGGCGCGTTTCCACCTTGGCTGTCCCCGGTCCAGGTGACCGGCGTCCCGGTCGCCGAGGAGTATGCGCCGTACCTCCAGGATGTCCTGAACCGGTTGCAGGACAAGGGAGTTCGCGTGGAGCTGGACGAGTCGGACGACCGGTTCCCCAAGAAGATCCGCAACGCCAGCAAATCCAAGGTTCCCTACGTTCTGATTGCGGGGGAGGACGACCGGGCCGCCGGCGCCGTGTCTTTCCGGTACCGGGACGGCTCGCAGCGCAACGGCGTCCGCGTGGACGAGGCCATCGCGGAGATCACCGCGGCCATCGCCGAGAGGCGCCAGGTCACCACGGCGCCGACTGGGTGAGCGCCCGCGGCGTGGGACAACGCGCTCCCGGATCGGTCTCACTCACCGGCCACTGGAGGCGCCCAGGACGGCCTCGGAATGAGGCAGAACGGGTGACCGGCCGGATCCGCCCACACCGAGCCGGTGGGGTCCGGTGACAACAGTCGGCGGCCACCGAGCGCCTCGACGAGCGACTCGGCCGCGGCCACGTCGTCGACCATGACGTCGTGGTGTACCTGCTGCGGGCGAGCCGGGTCGCCCCAGACCGGCGGCTGGTGGTCGGGTGCCAACTGGAAGGCCATCCCCGAGTGCTGCGCATCCGCGGCGACGACGACCCAGTCCGCCGACGCATACGTCACCGGTAGTCCCAGCAGCTCGGCCCAGAACCGCGCCGAGGCCATCGGGTCAGGCGTGTCGTAGACGACGTGGTGCAAGCGGCCGACGGGGGTCACTCCGGCATCGTGCCGTGTCCCGGGCGGGCTCTGGCAGGGTGACCGGATGAGCGACGTGAACGAGCACGCCCCGGGTCAGATCCTCGCCGTGACGCGCAACGCGATCTCCGAGGCGATCGCCGCGATCGCCGACATCGCCGGCCGGCGGGTCGTCGTCCTCGGTGACGACGACCCGGAGGGAACTCCGCGCGAGCGGCTCGCTGCCGACCCGCCCACCCCGTACGACGCGGTGGTGATCACCGACCACGACGCACCCGAGGCATACGACCTGCTGCGCGACGCCATCCGCAGCCCGGCCGGCTACGTCGCGATGATGGCCAGCCGGCAGCGCACGGCGGACGTGCTCGCGATGCTCCGCGCCGAGGGCGTCGGCGCCCCCACGCTCGACCGCGTCCACCTGCCCGCCGGGCTCAATCTCGGCGGGAAGCGGCCCGGAGAGATCGCCCTGTCGGTCGTCGCCGAGGTCGCCGCGTGGAGCAACGGACGCAACGGCCGCCCCATGCGCGAAGGAGAGTCGCCGTACCGACCTGCATAGGATCGACGCCATGGCCAGCGGGGACGACACCGACGTCGAGGTGGAGGCCCCGGCCGCGTTCGCCGGCGAGCCGGACGGATTCCAGCGGTTGTGGACCCCGCACCGGATGGCCTACATCGGCGGCGAGAAGCCGACCGACGAGGCGGGGGAGGGATGCCCCTTCTGTGCGGCGCCCGACCGCACCGACGCCGACGGCCTCATCGTCCAGCGCGGTGAACGGTGCTACGTCGTGCTCAACCTCTTCCCGTACAACCCTGGCCACGTTCTCGTCTGCCCGTACCGGCACGTCTCGCTCTACCTCGACCTCACCGACCAGGAGACGACCGAGTTCACCGCCCTGACCAAGCAGGCATTGCGCGCGCTCGACAAGGCCAGCGCCCCCATGGGATACAACCTCGGCATGAACCAGGGCACCGTCGCCGGCGCCGGCGTGGCCGCCCATCTGCACCAGCACGTCGTCCCGCGTTGGGGCGGCGACTCGAACTTCCTGCCCATCGTTGCCCGCACCAAGGCGCTGCCGATGCTCCTCGAGGACGTCCGAACCCGGCTGGTGGAGGCCTGGCCGCAGGATTGAGAGCCCTCCAGGCGGATAGGCTGGCCGGCACCATGCTCAACCGACTTCTGCGTGAGACCTGGACCAAGGTCATGACGCCGATCGCGACGCTCTTCCTGCGTCTGGGCATCAGCCCCGACGTCGTGACGGTCGTCGGCACCGTCGGGGTATGCGTCGGAGCGCTCGCGTTCTACCCCCGCGGCCAGCTGCTGGTGGGCACCCTCGTCATCACCCTGTTCATCTTCAGCGACAACGTCGACGGCGTCATGGCGCGGATGTCCGGACGGCAGGGACCGTGGGGTGCCTACCTCGACTCGACCCTCGACCGGATCGGCGACGCCGCGATCTTCGGCGGCCTGGTGCTCTACTTCGCCGGCGTCCACGAGAACCTCCTGGCGGCCGGCGCCGCGCTCGCCTGCCTCATCCTGGGCTTCGTCGTGAGCTACTCCAAGGCGCGCGCCGAGGGGCTCGGGATGACCGCGAACGTCGGTATCGCCGAGCGCGCCGACCGGCTCCTCGCTGTCCTATTGGCCGCTTTTCTCGTCGGGGTGGGCGTGCCCGTCGTCCTCCTCGTGGTCGTCCTCATCCTGCTCTCGCTGGCCAGCCTGGTGACCGTCGTACAGCGGATGATCGCGGTACGCCGCCAGACCGTGGCCCGGACGCCGGACCAGCACACTCCCGGCCTGTCTGCGCCGTGAGCCGGACGTGACCACGTCCCGTACGGTCGGGGCGCGCGGGCTCGTGCCCGGGGGGTTGGCACCCTTCGTCCGTCACGTGACCGGTCGGGTCGCCTCGACGGGTCAGACGCTCGGGCTGCGGGGCGGGTTCGCGGCGGTCCGCGCACTGCCGGCGCCCGTCGCATACCGGCTCTTCGACCTCATCGCCGACATTTCCGTGCGCCGCGGCGGCAAGGGCGTGGACCGGCTGCGCTCCAACTACGCCCGGGTCCGCCCAGAGCTGGATGTGCGTGGGCTCGACGCATTGGTGCGGGCCGGGATGCGGTCGTACATGCGCTACTACTGCGACGCGTTCCGGCTCGCCGACCGCACCCAGGAGGAGCTCGCGGCGGCCGTGCGCATGGTCGGGGACGGCCCGGTTCGCGAGGCCTTGGCGACCGGGTCGGGGTGCGTCGTCTTCCTCGGCCACCTGGGCAACTGGGACGCCGCCGGCGCGTGGTCGTCCGGGCATCTCGCGCCGGTGACGACGGTCGTCGAGCGGCTCGAGCCGGAGGAGGTGTTCCGCGACTTCCTCGCGTTCCGCGAGTCACTGGGCATGACGATCATCCCGTTGACGGGGAGCGGCGACCCCTTCGTCGCGCTCAAGCAGGCGGTGGGCCGTGGGGCGTTCGTCGCGCTGCTGGCCGACCGCGACCTGACCCGCAACGGCGTCGAGGTCGACCTCTGCGGCCATCGCGCGCGCGTCGCCAAGGGCCCGGCGGTGCTGTCGGTGATGACCAAGGCGCCGCTGTTCACGGCGACCGTCTGGTACGAGGAGGCTCCGGGTCAGCCGGCCGGAAAGCGGGTCGTCATCGAGATGACGCCGGTGCCCACGCCAGAGCAGGGAACGACTCGCGACAAGGTGCAGGCCATGACCCAGCGCTGCGCCACGATCCTCGGCGACGCGATCACTCGGCACACCGAGGACTGGCACATGCTGCAGCGGGTCTTCGTCGAGGATCTCGACGTCCTGGATGAGCGCCGTCGGCCCGAGCCGTCGAGGTCGGCGATCGGCTCGTGAGGATCGGGATCGTCTGCCCCTACTCCTTCGACATCCCCGGGGGAGTGCAGTACCACGTGCGCGACCTGGCCGAGGTGTTCCTCGCCCAGGGACACCACGTCAGCGTGCTCGCCCCCGCCGTGGAGCGCGCCGTCCTGCCGCCGTACATGACATCAGCGGGCCGGGCTGTCCCGGTCCGGTTCAACGGGTCCGTGGCCCGGCTCAACATCGGGCCGATGGCCGCCGCGCGCGTATCGAAGTGGGTCGAGACCGGCGAGTTCGACCTGATCCATCTCCACGAGCCGATCACCCCGAGCGTCGCGATCCTGGCCCTGTGGGCCGCGGAGGGCCCCATCGTCGCGACGTTCCACTCGTCGACGTTGCGCTCGCGGGCCTACCAGGCCGCATACCCGATCGTCCGGCCCAGCCTGGAGAAGATCACGGCCCGCATCGCCGTCTCCGAGGACGCCCGGCGGACGGTGACCACCCACCTCGGCGGCGACGCCGTCGTCATCCCGAACGGCGTGTTCGTCCACCGGTTCGACCGGGCGGAGCCGCGCGCCGCGTGGCTGGGTACGCCGGAGCGTCCGACGGTCGCCTTCCTCGGCCGGATGGAAGAACCGCGAAAGGGTATGCCGGTGCTCGCCGCCGCGCTGCCGTCCGTGCTCGAAGCGGTGCCCGGACTCCGAGTGCTGGTGGCTGGGCCGGGAGATCCTCGGGAGGTGACGGCGGGCCTCGCGCCGGAGGTGGCCGCCGTCTGCGAGTTCCTCGGCCCGGTGAGCGACGAGGACAAGGCCCGGCTGCTGGCGTCGGTGGACCTGTACGTCGCGCCGAACACGGGCGGCGAGAGCTTCGGGATCATTCTCATCGAGGCGATGAGCGCCGGTGCGCCGGTGCTCGCCAGCGACCTGCCGGCCTTCGTGCGGGTGCTCGACGGCGGTGCGGCGGGGGCGACGTTCGTCAACGAGGACTCGCGGGACCTGGCCCGCCGGTTGGTCGAGCTCATCCGAGACCCGGAGCGCCGTCGCGAGCTGGCGCGGCGAGGACGGCGGCGCGCCGACGTCTTCGACTGGTCGGTGGTGGCCTCCGATGTCATGGCGGTCTACGAGACCGTCACCGACGGCGCCGCCCGGGTTCGGCCGTCGGCCGAGGGTGCGTCCCGGTGGGCTCGGCTGTTGCGGTCCGGCCGTCCGCCACTCGGATGAGGGGTCACCGGCGGTGAGCACGCTCGAGTGGCTGACGATCGCGGTCGTTCTCGTCCTCGTGCTGGGTTGGTACCTGTCCTACAGCGCCGCCCGGCTGGATCGGCTGCACGCGCGGGTCGAGTCGACGTCCGCGGCCCTGGACGCGCAGCTCGTCCGGCGCGCCGAGGCGACGCTCGAACTGGCCAACGGCGGGCATCTCGACGCCGCGTCGGGGCTGATCCTCGCGGCGGCGGCGGCGGAGTCGCTGGCCAACGTCGAGGGAGACCCCGACCGGGAGGCGGTCGAGTCGGACCTCACCGACGCCCTCCACGCCGCCCTGAACCCCATCACCATCGACGCACTTCGGGCGACGGACGAACCGACGGCGGAGTCGCTGACCCGGATCGCCGACGCGGGGACCCGCGTGCAGATGGCCCGCCGGTTCTACAACGACGCCGTGATCGACGTCCGCCGGGTGCGGCGCAAGACCGTGGTCCGGGTGTTCCGGCTGGCCGGGCACGCAGAGCTGCCGTCGACGATCGAGTTCGACGACGAGCTGCCTGAGGGTCTCCGCGCCTGACGTCGGTCCTCTGGTCAGCCGGAGGCGGTCGCGGACGCACGAATACGTGGCCGGAGCACCGTCACCGGCTCACTACGATGGAGACGTGAATGAGGAACTGAACGAGACGTCGCACGGAACCGTCACCGGGACCAGCCGGGTCAAGCGCGGCATGGCCGAGATGCTGAAGGGCGGCGTCATCATGGACGTCGTCACGCCGGACCAGGCGAAGATCGCCGAGGACGCCGGCGCAGTGGCGGTCATGGCCCTCGAGCGTGTGCCAGCCGACATCCGCGCGCAGGGTGGCGTCTCCCGGATGAGCGACCCCGACATGATCGACGGGATCATCGCCGCCGTCTCCATCCCGGTCATGGCCAAGGCGCGAATCGGCCACTTCGTCGAGGCGCAGGTCCTGCAGAGCCTCGGCGTCGACTACATCGACGAGTCTGAGGTCCTCACCCCCGCCGACTACGCGAACCACATCGACAAGTGGGCCTTCGACGTCCCCTTCGTCTGCGGGGCCACCAACCTCGGCGAAGCCCTGCGCCGGATCACCGAGGGCGCCGCGATGATCCGTTCCAAGGGTGAGGCCGGCACCGGCGACGTGTCGAACGCGACGACTCACATGCGGAAGATCCGCGGCGAGATCCACCGCCTGACCAGCCTTCCGGAGGACGAGCTCTACGTCGCCGCGAAGGAGCTGCAGGCGCCGTACGAGCTGGTCAAGGAGGTCGCCCAGCTCGGCAAGCTGCCCGTCGTCCTCTTCACCGCCGGCGGCATCGCGACGCCGGCCGACGCGGCGATGATGATGCAGCTCGGCGCCGAGGGTGTGTTCGTCGGCTCCGGCATCTTCAAGTCCGGCAATCCGGCCCAGCGGGCGGAGGCGATCGTCAAGGCGACGACGTTCTTCGACGACCCCGACATGCTGGCCAAGGTCTCGCGCGGCCTCGGCGAGGCCATGGTCGGCATCAACGTCGACGAGATCCCGCAGCCGCACCGGCTGGCCGACCGCGGCTGGTAGAACCCACCGGACGTCGAGCGCCTCTGCTCAGGTCACCTCGACGATGTCCGCGTCGAGCAGCCGACCCTCGGCGACGCGGAGCACCGCCAGCGTCCCGTGCGGCTGCCGCCGACGGTCCGTCGGCGACCCCGGATTGAGGATCCGGAACCCGTCCACCTCGACGTCCATCGGGATGTGCGAGTGGCCGAACACGACCAGGTCGCAGCCGGGGAACCGCCGCCGTAGCCGTTCCACCCGTCCGGACTTCGATCCGCTGTCGTGAACCATGCCCACCCGCAGGTGGCCCACATCGAGCTCGAGCGTCTCCGGCGCGCCCCATGCCGCCACGTCGGGGCCGTCGTTATTCCCCAGCACCGCGCGCACCGGAGCGTAGGCAGCGAGCTCCTCGAGCACCGACGCGGTGCAGACGTCTCCGGCGTGGAGGACGAGGTCGGCGTTGCGTAGGTGTTCGGCCACCGGAGGAGGGCACCGCTTCCAGCGACGCGGCGCGTGGGTGTCGGACAGCACGACCACCCGGAACGAACCGTCGAGATGCGGGCTAGGGATGTGCTCGGGCATGGTGCTCGGCCAGCAGGTCCGTACCCCAGTCCCGGCGCAGGTCCCGCCAGACGGTATGCGCGTGGTTGGCCCCGTCCTGGGTGTTGTCGTACTCCAGCAGGAAGGTTGCGCCCTTCACCGCGTAGTAGTGCGGCGCACCGAGAGTGGTTGGGCCCGCCCAGGCGAACGACACCTCGCCGATCCCCGCCTCGGAGACCGCCCGCCAGGCCTGGTCGGCGACGGGTTCCGCCGCCCGTCCGAGATACCAGCGCACGAGCGCGTCGAGCCGCTCCGTCTGATGGCGGTCCATGTCCGCGTACCGCAGACCGACCGGCACGACGCCCGGATCGGCGACCGGGTCGTGACGAGTCGCGATGTCGTCGGGCGCGGTCGGAGAGACGAGGGCGACCGCCAGCTGGTCCACCGTCAGGGCGGCCAACAGGTCGCGGGCCAGCGCCTCCTCCTCGCGCAGCACCTGGAGTCCGGCGTACGGGCCATCGCGTACCACTGCCGGGTTGGCGCCGAGGAAGCACGGCGTCGCGGCGATCGCGTCGCTCACGACTGTGGCGTGGATGCCCACGTGGTGGCCGCCGAGATGCCAGGCCCACACCTCGTCGTCAGGATCGCCGAGGACCCGCACCCAGTACTGCTCCGAGCTGCGCCGCTGCCATCCGGAGGTGCCCGCAGACCGCTCCACCTCGCGGAGCACGTCGTCGAGGTTCATCACCTGGCGCGTCCGGTCGGCACCCATCGCGCTCAGGGTGACGCCGAGCAGCTCGTCGAGCGCACCGCGGGCCGCCTCCGAGAGGTCTCTGACCGCGACGCCCGGCCGTGCTCCGGGAAGGTACGTCCAGACCTTCCGGTCCGCCGTGTCGAAGTCCGCCATCGCCGCCGCGCGACCGGCGTCGTCGAGCGCGTCCACGAATCGTCGGGCGGTGGCCCGCAGGGCCCTGGCTGGCTCACCCACCGGTCGACCGTAGCTGACGCATCTCGCCCGACGCCCTCCGCAGGTCGAGCTCGCGACCGAGAAAACGGGCATACTCCTCGGCTGCGCCGACGACGCGCGAGTCGTCCCACGGCCGGTCGAACATCGCGACCTCCACGGTCACCGAGTCCGGTCGCAGCGTCCGCTGCCAGGCGCCGGCGATCACTCCGTCGACGACGACGGCGCGGTTCCATGGGAGCGTCCAGTAGTCGTGGTCGGGGTGGGCGATGGCGCTCCGGTCCTTGTAGGCCATGCCGTACTCGTCGTAGTCCGGCATGAGGAAGCTGCGAAGATCGCCGGCTGGCTCCCCGTCGGCGAGCAGGTATGCGCGGCTGTCCGACTCGACGGTGGTCACCTCGTCGCCAAGCAGGGTCAGAGCCCGCTTGACCTGGCTCACCGTGAGGCCACTCCAGGTCGTGAGGTCCGGGACCGTGGCCGGGCCGCGGGTCCGCAGGTAGCGGCCCACGAACTGGGCCAGCGCATCGTCATCCGACAGCTCTGGCGTGCAGGCCGCCCGCTCGTCGAGCAACGCATAGGTGGGCTGGTTGCCCCGGCGTGGTCCGCTGCAGACCACCCCTTGCAGCTCGGCATACATGAGCAGGTAGGCCATGTCGAAGCCCTTGTCGCCGACCCACCCGGATGGCAACGCGGCGCGAATCTCCTTGCGCGTCAAGTGATTCCCGTGGGCGAGCAGTCCGCGCACGAGGTCCGCAAAGCTCTCCAGCCGCGGGGTGTCGAGGTCGAGGCTGCGGTACATGAACGCGTTGGCCTGGTGGACGCGTTTCGCGGTCACCTGCAACACCAGCCGGATGTCCTCCGCGGCCACGAAGTGCCACGTCGGACGGAGCACGTGGAGGCGCAGGATGCGTCCCGCGTCGCACGCCGACTCGACCGCCTCGTCGGAACCGCCGTCGGCCAGGCGCAGGCCGATCGCCCACTTGGCCATCGCGTACTCCTGGGCCTGCATCGCCACCAGGTGCGACACGACGGCCGCCGGGTCGGTCAGCGTCGGCGCGACGAGCTGCTGGTGCGCGAGCCGGAGCCGGCGGATCGTGTCGCCGTCGAGGGCGACCGTCATGTCACCGTCGCCCGGGCGCGGAAGGCGTCGCGCGCATACTCCTCACCGTCGACCACCACGGCGAAGGCCACCGCCGCGCTGGCGGCGTCGAGGTGGGACACGTAGAGCGGCGCGAACCCCAGCCGGACGAGGTCCGGCTCTCGGAAGTCGCCGACGACGCCTCGCGCCATCAGGGCCTGGACCACGGCGTACGCCTCGGGATGCCGGACGGCGACCTGCGAGCCACGCCGGTAGTCGTCGCGCGGCGTCACCACGGCGTCCCCGTGGCCGAGCCGGTCCAAACACTCGACGAAGAACCGCGTCAGCGACAGCGACCGGGTCCGCACGTCGGCGACCAGGAGCCCGTCGTATGCGGAGAGCGCGGCCTCCAGCGCGAGGATGCTGAGCAGCGGGCCGGTGCCGGCCCGGGCGCGGGTGATCCCGCCCGCCGGGTCGAACGCCGCTTCCATGGCGAATGGCCGGGCGTGACCGTGCCACCCCGTGACCGGGCTGTCGAACGCGGACTGGTGCTCCTGCCGCACGTAGACGTAGGACGGGGCGCCTGGGCCACCGTTGAGGTACTTGTACCCGCAGCCCACGGCCAGGTCGGCAGCGTCGTCGTCGAGCCGGACGTCGACGACCCCCGCCGAGTGGCACAGGTCCCAGCTCGCCAAGGCACCCACCTCGTGAGCCGCGTGGGTGATGGCCACCAGGTCCCAGAGCTCGCCGGTCCGGTAGTCGACCGACGAGTACGACACGAGGGCGACGTCGGCGCCCACCTGGGCCAACCGCGCCTGGACCTGCGGCGGCGGGACGCGCTCGACCGTGAGGTCGGCGAGCCGGGCGGCGCCGTCGAGGACGTAGAGATCGGTGGGAAACGAGTCGGGATCGGTGAGGACGACCCGCCGGTCCGGTCGCATCCGGGCGGCCGCGACGAAGAGCTTGAACAGGTTGACCGAGGTCGAGTCGGTGACGACGATTTGTCCGGGCGCGGCGCCCACCAGACGCCCGATCCGGTCGCCCACGCGCTCCGGGGCGCCCCACCAGTCGGACTCGTTCCAGGACCTGATGAGCCGCTCGCCCCACTGGCGCTCGGCGACGTCGGCGAGGGCCTGTGGAACGGACCGGGGGAGCGCGCCGAGCGAGTTCCCGTCGAGGTAGACCAGTCCCTCGGGGAGGGCAAAGGCGTCGCGCCGGTATGCGTCGGCGTGCTCGGCGTCGAGCGCCGCCGCCCGTTCGGTGATCTCGACCGGCAGGTGCACGTCGTGACCGTACCCGAGCGCCACGACACCTGCCTCAGGGTGAGGACGCGCTGACGCGTAGCGTGACCGCTCGTGAGCGACGCGCTGACCATCGGCGTCCTCGCCGTCCAGGGAGACGTCCGCGAGCACGTCCGGGTGCTCACGGAACTGGGCGCGGAGGCATACGGGATCCGTCGCCCGAACGAGCTCGCGCACCTCGACGGACTGGTCATCCCGGGCGGCGAGTCGACGACGATGGACAAGCTGGTCCGGGCGTTCGACCTCTACGACCCGCTGCGGGCGCTCATCGCCGACGGGCTACCGGTCTACGGGTCGTGCGCGGGGATGATCATGCTGGCCGACCGGATCGCGGAGCCCCGTCCCGGACAGCAGACCCTCGGCGGGTTGGACGTCACGGTTCGGCGCAACGCCTTCGGCCGGCAGGTCGACTCCTTCGAGGAGGACCTGGACTTCGTGGGCCTCGACGACGGCCCGGTCCGCGCCGTTTTCATCCGAGCGCCGTGGGTCGATCAGGCGGGGGACGGCGTCGAGGTGCTGGCGCGCGCCGCCGGTAGAATCGTCGCCGTTCGTCAGGGACCCCTCCTCGCAACGTCCTTCCACCCCGAGGTCACGGGGGATACGCGGGTCCACGAGCTCTTCGTCGACATCATCAAGGACGGTTCATGAGCGGCCACTCCAAGTGGGCGACCACCAAGCACCAGAAGGCGGCCAAGGACGCCAAGCGCGGCAAGCTGTTCGCCAAGCTCATCAAGAACATCGAGGTCGCGGCGCGCACCGGTGGTGGTGACATCACGGGCAATCCGACGCTCTACGACGCCGTCCAAAAGGCCAAGAAGACCTCGGTCCCCAACGACAACATCGACCGCGCGATCAAGCGCGGGTCCGGTGCGGAGGGCGGCGGCGCCGACTGGCAGACCATCACGTATGAGGGCTATGCGCCGGGCGGGGTGGCTGTCCTCATCGAGTGCCTGACCGACAACCGGAACCGGGCCGCTGCCGAGGTGCGGACCGCTCTGACTCGCAACGGCGGGCAGCTCGCCGACCCGGGCAGCGTCACCTACGTCTTCGACCGACGCGGCGTCGTCATCGTGCCGAAGTCCAACGGCCTCACCGAGGACGACTTGCTCGAGGTAGTCCTCGACGCCGGGGCCGAGGAGGTCAACGACAACGGTGACACCTTCGAGATCGTCTCGGACGCGTCCGACTTCGTCGCCATCCGCAGCGCGGTCCAGTCGGCCGGCATCGACTATGAGTCGGCCGAAGCGGCGTGGGTCCCGAACCTCCAGGTGCCGCTCGACCTGGAAGGCGCACGCAAGATGATCCGTGTCATCGACGCGCTGGAGGACAGCGACGACGTCCAGAACGTCTACGCCAACGGCGACATCCCCGACGACGTCCTCGCCGAGCTCGACGAATCGCTCGACTGACGATTGACCTTCGGCGCGTTGATCCCGAGTTCGTCGCGACGCCGCCGGTAGCCTCGGCTCCGAACAGGTGTTCGGGACGGCGTGACGAGGAGGGCATGCGAGTGGTGCGCGTCCTCGGGGTCGACCCCGGCCTGACCCGCTGTGGGATCGGGGTGGTCGAGGGTGCGCCCGGACGTCCGCTGCGAATGATCGACGTCGACGTCCTCCGCACCCCGACGTCGATGCCCACGCCGGACCGGCTGCTGTCGCTGCACGCCGACCTCGACGCATGGGTCCGTCGCTACCACCCCGACGCGGTGGCGGTCGAGCGGGTCTTCGCCGACGTCAACGTGGCCAGCGTGATGGGCACCGCCCAGGCGTCGGCGGTGGCCATGCTCGCGGCCGCGTCTCGAGGCATACCCGTGCACCTCCATACGCCCACCGAGGTCAAGGCCGCCGTCACCGGGAACGGCCGCGCGGACAAGGCGCAGGTCACCGCCATGGTCACCCGGCTGTTGCGGCTCACCGAGATCCCGAGGCCCGCCGACGCCGCCGACGCCCTCGCCCTGGCCATCTGTCACGTCTGGCGTGGGGGCGCGGCGTCCCGGCTTGAAGCGGCGGTTGCGGCCCAGGCGGGCACGCGGTGATCGCGTCGGTCCGCGGAAACGTGCTCCGCGCCGGTCTCGACTCGGTCGTCGTCGACGTCGGCGGCGTGGGCATGCTCGTCCACACGACACCGCGGACGGCGGCGGGTATGCGTACCGGCCAGTCTGCGTCCCTGGCCACCTCCATGGTGGTCCGGGAGGAGTCACTCACCCTCTACGGGTTCGCCGACGAGGACGAGCGGTCGCTGTTCGAGACGGTGCAGACCGTGTCCGGAGTCGGACCGCGGCTGGCGTTGGCGATGCTGGCCGTGCACAGTCCCGACGCCGTGCGTGCCGCGGTGACCAAGGGCGACCTGATTGCGCTGACGAAAGTGCCCGGGATCGGCCGTAAAGGCGCCGAGCGCATCGTCCTTGAGCTGCGCGACAAGATCGGGATTCGGTCCGAGCCGGTCTCCGTCGGCGATCGGCCGGCGACGGCGGCCTGGCAGGGCCAGGTCCGCGAGGCGCTGGTCGGCCTGGGCTGGACGGTCCGGCAGGCCGACGATGCCGTCGAGGCGGTGACGCCGATGGCGTCCGACGGCGCCACCGTTTCCGCGCTGCTCAAGGCGGCGTTGCAGGAGCTGGGCCGATGAGGGACGAGGAGGAGCGCGACGTGACCGAGGACGGGTCCTTCGAGGCCACCGCACGGGTCGTCGACGCGCGGCCGGACGAGCGGGACCGGCAGGTCGAGGCCGCGCTACGCCCTCGACGGCTGGCCGACTTCCCGGGGCAGACGCGCGTGCGCGAACAGCTGTCGCTCGTCCTCGAGGCGGCTCGCCGGCGAGGGACCCCGCCGGACCATGTCCTGCTGTCCGGTCCACCGGGACTGGGCAAGACGACGCTGGCCATGATCGTCGCCACCGAGCTGGAGCAGCCGATCCGAGTCACGTCGGGTCCGGCGATCCAGCACGCCGGCGACCTCGCCTCGATCCTCTCGTCGCTGGCGGAGGGCGAGGTGTTGTTCCTCGACGAGATCCACCGGACGTCACGGCCGGCCGAGGAGATGCTCTACCTCGCCATGGAGGACTTCAGAGTGGACGTCGTCGTCGGCAAGGGTCCGGGGGCCACGGCCATCCCGCTGGAGCTGCCGCCCTTCACCGTGGTGGGCGCCACGACCCGGGCCGGCTTGCTGCCGGCGCCGCTGCGGGACCGGTTCGGGTTCACCGGCCATCTCGACTTCTACTCGGTCGACGAGCTGGGCGTGATCCTGCGACGGAGCGCCCGGCTGCTCGAGGTCGAGGCCGACGAGGCCGGCATCGCCGAGATCGCGCTCCGCTCCCGCGGGACCCCCCGGATCGCCAACCGGCTGCTGCGCCGGGTCCGTGACTGGGCGCAGGTGCACGGCCGCAGCGTCGTCGACCTCGACGCCGCGAAGGTCGCGCTGGCGATGTTCGACGTCGACGAGCGGGGCCTGGACCGGCTGGACCGGGCCGTGCTCGAGTCGCTGTGCCGCCGGTTCGGCGGCGGACCGGTCGGTCTCACCACCCTCGCGGTGGCGGTCGGCGAGGAGGCGGACACCGTGGAGACGGTCGCCGAGCCGTTCCTCGTGCGGGAAGGGTTCATGGTCCGCACCCCGCGCGGCCGGGCGGCCACCCCGCTGGCGTGGGAGCACCTGGGGCTGGCGCCGCCGCGCGGCTCCGGCCAGCCGGGAACCGGCAGCGCCGGCCGACTCGGCGCCCAGGACACCTTCCTGCCGCTCGGCGAGCCGGGTCGCTTCAGCGGCTGACGCCCGGCCTTTCCCGGCTTCCAGGCTCACGTTCTTGTGGGTTTAGTGGGTGCTGAGCGCCGTAGCTCGACAACAACGTGAGTCTGGAAGCGAGAAGCCGGGGCACGGGCATACTGGAGGGACTTTGGTGGCCCTCGCTCTTCTCACCTAGACTCTCGCGGGCGCTTCCGGCGCCGTCGCGGCACTTGTGGGGCCCCGGAGACGTTCTGGGGAACGGTGACCGCCACCGCAGGATCCCGGCGAGGGATCGACCCGAACGACACGAAGGACGATGGTGCATGAGTGAAGGGCTGGCGGGTCTGCTGCTGCCGGCGATGGTCATCGTTCTCATCGCGTTCATGTTCTGGAGCCAGCGGCGCCGGCAGAACGCCGCCGCGCAGCTGCAGCAGAGCCTGAGCGTCGGGGACGACGTCTGCACGACCTCCGGGCTGTTCGGGACCATCACCGCGCTGGACGACGTCATGGCGACCCTCGAGATCGCCCCGGGGACGCGGGTGCGCTTCGACCGGCGCGCCATTGCGACGAAGGTCGACACGAGCGGCCGACCGATCACCGGCGCCGACTCGGCCCCGACGACACCGACGGACGCGCCCAGCACCGACCCCGAGAAGTAACCCGTGGCTTTGAACCCCCGTACGCGCGGCCCGCGTCGCACCATCGCGGCGCTGATGGTCGTGCTGATCGTCCTCTTCGGCGGCATCGCCGCCGCCGCGACCTGGGCCTCCGCCCAGTGGACGCCCAAGCTCGGGCTCGACCTCGAGGGCGGTACCGAGATGACCCTCGAGCCGGTTCTCGCCGACGCCAGCCAGCAGGTCAACCAGGGGCAGCTCGACAAGGCCCGCGACATCATCTCCCAGCGCGTGGACTCCTACGGCGTCGCCGAGGCCGAGGTGACCACCCAGGGCGGCCGGAACATCGTCGTGTCGATCCCCGGCACGCCCGACGCGGCAACCCTCGACGCCATCAAGAAGCCCTCGCAGCTGCGGTTCCGCGCGGTTCTCACCGCCGACGCGGGCTCGCCGCAGGCCACGGGCACCGCGACGGCGACGGGCACCGAGACCACCGGCACCGGCACCCCGTCGTCCACCGCGACGACCCCGCCCCCCGCGTTCACTCCGGACACCCCCGCGACAGGTGCGGCCACCTCGGCGAACCGGGCGGTCCCGCAGGCGCTCATGGCCGACCCGACGCCGGCGCCGACCAGCACCGCACCGACCGACAGCACCGCCACACCGAGCCCGACGCCGACCGACGCCAGCGACCCGGCCTGGGTCACGCCGGAGATCCTCGACGAGTTCACCAAGCTCGACTGCTCCAAGCAGGGGGCCGTCAACGCGGTCGTCGACGACCCGGCCAAGCCGTTGGTGACCTGCTCGGACGACCAGAAGTCCAAGTACATCCTCGGCCCGGTCGAGGTCGACGGCACCGACATCGCCGATGCGTCGGCCGGCTACCAGGTCTCGCAGAACGGCCAGCCGACCAACGTCGTCGAGGTCCAGCTGAAGTTCACCAGCGACGGCGCGAAGAAGTTCGGCGACGTCACCACCCGTCTGATCGGCCTCCAGGGCGTGCGGAACCAGTTCGCCATCGTCCTCGACAAGCAGGTCATCTCCGCGCCGACCACCCAGGCCGCGATCACCAACGGCCAGGCCAGCATCACCGGCAACTTCACCATCGAGTCGGCCCGCGCCCTCGCGAACCAGCTGAAGTTCGGCGCCCTGCCGATGTCGTTCGCCTTGCAGACCCAGGACGACATCAGCCCGACCCTCGGCAGCGAGCAGCTCAAGCTCGGCCTGCTCGCGGGCCTCATCGGCATGCTGCTGGTCATCGTCTACTCGTTGCTCCAGTACCGCCTGCTCGGCCTGGTCACTGTCGCGTCGCTGGTCATCGCCGCGCTCCTGACCTACGGCGTGCTGACCTTCCTTGGCTGGTCCTACAACTTCCGGCTCACCATGGCCGGGGTCACGGGCGTGATCGTCGCCATCGGTGTCACCGCGGACTCGTTCATCGTGTACTTCGAACGGATCCGCGACGAGGTCCGCGAGGGCCGGCCGCTGGTCGCCGCCGTGGAGGCGGGCTGGGCCCGGGCGCGGCGCACCATCCTCGCCGCCGACGCCGTCAACTTCCTCGCCGCTGCGGTGCTCTACTTCCTGGCCGCCGGCAATGTCCGCGGGTTCGCGTTCACCCTCGGCGTGACGACGCTGATCGACCTCGCTGTGGTCTTCCTCTTCACCCACCCCGTGGTGGCGATGCTGGCGCATACCAAGTTCTTCGGCGGCGGACACAAGTGGTCCGGCCTCGACCCCGAACGACTCGGCGCGAAGACCCGCTACGTGGGTCGCGGTCGGTTCGCCAGTGGCCAGCCGACGGCCAGGACCCCCGCAACCGTCTCCCGGTCCACGTCGATGGCTCCCACCGAGGGGAAGGTCTGAGATGCCCAACCTCGCCCAGTTCGGCAACGACCTCTACACCGGCAAGCGGTCGATCGACTTCGTCGGCCGACAGAAGACCTGGTATGCGTTGTCGGGCGTCCTCATCGTCCTCGCCCTCGTGGGCATCTTCGCGCGCGGGCTGAACTTCGGAATCGAGTTCCGCGGCGGATCCGAGTACCGCATCTCCGGGGTGTCCGACACGAGTGCCTACGAGGAGAAGGCGCAGGCCGCCGTGGCCGAGGCCGGGATCCCCGGCAACGTCGTCTCGACGGTCATCGGCGGCAACACCGTGCGCATCCAGACGGAGGCGGCCGGCGACAAGAACGACGCCGCCAAGACTGCTCTCGCCTCAGCGTTCGGCGTCGGCGCCAGCAACGTCAGCGCCTCGCTCATCGGCCCGTCCTGGGGCGCCTCGATCAGCCAGAAGGCGATCCAGGCCCTGATCGTCTTCCTCATCCTGGTGGCCCTCGTCATGGCGGCCTACTTCCGCACCTGGAAGATGGCCGTCGCGGGCCTGGTTGCTCTCGTCCACGATCTCGTCATCACTGTGGGCATCTACTCCCTGTTCGGGTTCGAGATCACGCCGGCGTCGATGATCGGATTCCTCACCATCCTCGGGTACTCGCTCTACGACACCGTCGTCGTCTTCGACAAGGTCCGCGAGAACACCGCAGACGCGTTCCTGACTCGGCGGATGACGTACACCCAGGCCGCCAACCTGGCCGTGAACCAGACGCTGGTCCGGTCGATCAACACGACCGTTGTCGCGCTGCTCCCCATTGCCGCGATCCTCGTCGTCGGCTTCACGCTGCTCGGCCCGGGGACCCTGCTCGACCTCAGCCTGGCGCTGTTCGTCGGGATCGCCGTCGGTGCATACTCCTCGATCTTCATCGCGACCCCGCTGCTCGTCGACCTGCGCCGGAACGAGCCGTCGGTCAAGGAGCTCGAGCGAGCAGCGCTGCGCTACCAGGCTCGCGAGACGGTCGCGGTGGGCGCGTCGGGACCGGCCTCGCGCTCGACCGTCGACGTGGTCGACCATCCCCAGGACGGGTCGTTGGACCGCCCGGCGAGCGACACCGACGTGTCCGAGCCCCGCGCGGCTTCCACTCGCGAAGTGCACAAGTGGGCGAGCAGCGGCCCGCGGAACCAACCTCGGCGCACCCCGAAGTCGAAGCGCTGACGATGAGCGACGGGTCGATCAGGCAGCTCGTCCTCGACCGCATCCGCGACATCCCCGACTTCCCGCAGGCCGGCGTCCTGTTCAAGGACTTCACCCCGCTGCTCGCGGACGGCGACGCGTTCGCCGCGGTCACCCACGACATCTCCGGCCGGTATGCGGATCAGGTCGACGTCGTCGTCGGGATCGAGGCCCGGGGGTTCATCCTGGGGGCGGCCGTCGCCCACCACCTCGGCAGCGGGTTCGTCCCGGTCCGCAAGTCGGGCAAGCTGCCCGGTCCGTCGCTGAGCGAGGAGTACACCCTGGAGTACGGCAGCGCCGTCCTCGAGATCCACGAGGGCGCCCTCCGGCCGGGGGAGCGGGCGCTCGTCGTCGACGACGTCCTCGCCACCGGGGGCACCCTCGCGGCCACCTGCCGGCTCGTCGAGCGAGCGGGCGCGACGGTCGTCGGCGTCGACGTCGTCCTCGAGCTGACCGCGCTCGGCGGTCGTGAGAAGGTCGGCGACCGCCCGCTGTACGCCATCGCCCCGCTCTGATCCCCGCACCTCTGCAGTCGAGTTCAATGCGTGGAGGTATATCCGAGCGCTCTAGCATCTCGTCCATACCTCCACCGGGGCAGCGGGCGGCCGACGCCTAGACTCTGTTCATGAGCGAGGAGGTCCGCTCGGACGTCCCGTCCGGCGCGCCGACGACGTCGCCACTGGCGACGCCGGCTCGGATGCGTGCACGCTTCGCTCGGTTCGGCGGACCTCGCACCCACAACCCGGTCCTCGAACCCATCCTGCAGACCGTCCGGACGACCCACCCCAAGGCGGACACCGCGGTCATCGAGCGGGCCTACGTCGTCGCCGAGGAGTACCACCGCGGCCAGCTGCGGAAGTCGGGCGACGCGTACATCACGCACCCGCTCGCGGTCACGACCATCCTCGCCGAGCTCGGGATGACCCCCGCGACGCTGGCCGCGGCCCTGCTGCACGACACGGTGGAGGACACCGCATACACCATGCCGCAGCTACGGCGGGACTTCGGTGAGGAGATCGCCGGCCTCGTCGACGGCGTGACCAAGCTGGACCGTTTGACCTACGGCGAGGCCGCCCAGGCCGAGACGGTCCGCAAGATGATAGTCGCGATGGCGCGCGACATCCGGGTCCTCGTCATCAAGCTCGCCGACCGGCTCCACAACGCCCGCACCTGGCGGTACGTCTCCAGGGAGTCGGCGCAGCGTAAGGCTCACGAGACCCTCGAGATCTACGCGCCGCTGGCCCACCGGCTCGGCATGAACACCATCAAGTGGGAGCTCGAGGACCTCTCGTTCGCCACGCTCTACCCCAAGGTCTACGACGAGATCGTCCGCCTCGTCGCCGAGCGCGCCCCGGCCCGCGAGGAGTACCTCGCCGGCGTCCGGTCCCAGGTGGGCGACGACCTGCGCGGCGCCAAGCTCAAGGCGACGGTCACCGGCCGCCCGAAGCACTACTACTCCGTCTACCAGAAGATGATCGTCCGCGGTCGCGACTTCGAGGACATCTACGACCTCGTCGCGGTCCGCGTCCTCGTCGAGACGGTACGCGACTGCTACGCGGCGCTCGGCGCCCTGCACGCGCGGTGGAACCCGGTCCCCGGCCGGTTCAAGGACTACATCGCGATGCCGAAGTTCAACATGTACCAGTCCTTGCACACGACGGTGATCGGGCCGGAGGGCAAGGCCGTCGAGATCCAGATCCGCACGCATACGATGCACCGCCGGGCGGAGTACGGCGTCGCCGCGCACTGGAAGTACAAGGAGGACGCCAAGAGCGCCCCGCCGCTGAAGTCCGGCGACGGCGAAATGGTCTGGCTGCGGCAGCTGGTCGACTGGCAGCGCGAGACCGAGGACCCGAGCGAGTTCCTCGACTCGCTGCGGTTCGAGATGAACGCCGGCGAGGTCTACGTCTTCACGCCCAAGGGCGAGGTCGTGTCGCTGCCGGCCGCCTCGACACCGGTCGACTTCGCGTATGCGGTGCACACCGAGGTCGGCCACCACACCATCGGGGGCCGGGTCAACGGCCGGCTGGTCCCGCTGGAGTCGACGCTGGAGAACGGCGACGTCGTCGAGATCCTCACGTCCAAGGCCGACGGGGCCGGGCCGTCGCGGGACTGGCTCCAGTTCGTCAAGAGTGCCCGGGCCCGCAACAAGATCCGCCAGTGGTTCTCCAAGGAGCGGCGCGAGGAGGCCATCGAACGCGGCAAGGACGCCATCGCCAAGGCGCTGCGCCAGCAGAAGCTGCCGCTCCAACGGCTCATGTCCGCGGAGAGCCTGGCGGCGGTGGCGGTCGACCTCCGGTACCTCGACATCGACGGCCTGTATGCGGCGGTGGGGGAGGGCCACGTCTCCGCGGCCAACGTCGTCAACCGGGTCGTCCAGTCGTTCGGCGGCGAGGAGGGCGCGAGCGAGGACCTGGCGGAGGCGACGGTCCCGACGCGGACCCGGCAGCGGCGGGCGGGCGACCCCGGCGTCGTCGTGGTCGGCGCCGACGACGTCCTGGTCAAGCTGGCCAGGTGCTGCACACCGGTTCCGGGTGACCCGATCCTCGGCTTCGTCACCCGTGGCAACGGCGTCTCGGTCCACCGGCGCGACTGCACCAACGCCGAGTCGCTGCTTCGGCAGAACGACCGGCTCCTCGACGTCGAGTGGGCCCCGAGCTCGTCGAGCGTCTTCCTCGTGCAGCTCCAGGTCGAGGCGCTCGACCGCAACCGGCTGCTCAGCGACGTCACGCGGGTCCTCTCGGACCAGCACGTCAACATCCTCTCGGCCTCGGTGCAGACCTCGCGAGACCGGCTGGCCCTGTCCCGGTTCACGTTCGAGATGGGGGAGCCGTCACATCTCGACCACGTGATCCGCGCGGTTCGGAAGGTCGACGGCGTCTACGACGTCTACCGGATCACCGGCGGCCGCTCCCAGCACGCACCGGTCTGAGCCGGCTCACGGCGCCGAGGCGTCGACCGCACGCTGGTACTTCGCAGCCACGCCACGCAGCGCCTCGACGAGCTCCGGCGCGTCGACAACCTCGAAGTCGGCCTCCAGGAAGCCGAGGTAGTGCGCGAGCAGCTCGGGGCTGTCGGAGCCCGGTTCGAAGAGGCACCGGTCATCGCCGAGGCTCGTGACGCGCACCGGCATCGGCATGTGGCGGCGCACGTGGTCGGCCGAGGCGTGCACGACCACCTTGGCGCGGAACCGCCAGTGCGCCTCCTTCACGCCCTTGTTGACGTATGCGGCGATGGCCGAGTCCGCGGGCAGCGGCCGAGGGGGGAACCGAGGACCGGTCGGGCTCCGCGGCGTGACCCGGTCCAGGCGGAAGATCCGCCAGTCGTCCTTGTCGACGTCCCAGGCGAAGAGGTACCACCGGCGCCGGTCGTGAACGATCCGGTACGGCTCGACGTGACGGCGGGACGTCTCGCCGGCAAAGGCCCGGTAGTCGAAGCGGAGCCGCTCGTGGTCACGACAGGCCAGCGAGACCACGGCGAGGACGTCCGGGTCGACGCGGGCCCCACGGAACGGCATCGGCACGGTCGACGACTCCAGCGCCGCCACCCGGTGCCGCAGCCGTGACGGCAACACCTGGTGAAGCTTGGCCAGGGCGCGCAGCGACGTCTCCTCGATCCCGGCCACCGATCCGCTGGCGGCGGTCCGGAGGCCGACCGCCACCGCGACGGCCTCCTCGTCGTCGAGCAGCAGTGGGGGCAGCGCCCCCTCGGACCCCAGCCGGTACCCGCCGGACACACCCGGGCGTGCTTCGAGCGGATAGCCGAGCTCGCGCAGCCGGGACACGTCGTTGCGGATCGTGCGGGTCGTCACCCCGAGGCGTTCGGCCAGCTCGCTGCTGGTCCAGTCGCGGCGCTGCTGGAGCAGCGACAGCATCCGGAGCAGCCGCTCGGGAGTCCCTCGCATTCCCGAAGTATCTCTGAGATCGCGGAACGAAACGTTCCGCGATGGTCCCTACCTTCGTGGTCATGACGACCGACATCACGCCCTTCCGGATCGACATCTCGCAGGCCGACCTCGACGACCTGCGAAACCGGCTCGCCGCCGCCCGCTGGCCCGACGAGCTGCCCGGCGTAGGCCGTGGCCGCGGCATCCCGCTCGACGAGCTGCGCGACCTCGCGGAGTACTGGCGCACCGGGTACGACTGGCGGGCCGCGGAGGCGCGGCTCAACGCATACCCGCAGTTCGTCACCGAGATCGACGGCCAACGGATCCACTTCCTGCACGTGCGGTCGGGGCAGCCGGACGCGCTCACCCTGGTCCTCACTCACGGCTTCCCGAGCTCGGTCGCCGAGTTCGAGGGGCTGCTCGACGGGCTCACGCAGCCGGTGGAGGGACCGGCATTCGACGTCGTGGTGCCGTCGCTGCCGGGGTATGCGTTCTCGACGCCGTTGGCCTCGACGGGCTGGGCGATGGGCCGGACCGCGCGGGCCTGGGTCGAGCTGATGCGACGGCTGGGGATCGAGCGGTACGGCGTCCACGGCGGCGACGTCGGCGGCGGGGTGTCCGGCTCGGTGGCCACGCTCGACCCGGAGCACGTGGTCGGTGTCCACGTCGTGTCCGACCCGCTCACTGCCGCTAACGTTGCGACCTTCATCCCCGGCATGGCCGACGGGCTCGACGACGACGACCCGGTCGACCGGCTGATCAAGGAGCGGATGACGGCCTTCCAGCAGGACGGGTCCGGATACCTCGCGATCCAGAACACCCGACCACAGACGATCGGCTACGGCCTGGTCGACTCACCGGTGCTGCAGCTGGCGTGGATCGCCGAGAAGGTGCACGACTGGACTGACCTGCCGGTCGACCGTGACCAGCTGCTGACCACGGTGAGCATCTACTGGTTCACCCGGTCCGGCGCCAGCGCGGCGCACACGTTGTACGAGCAGGCGCATGCTCACGAGTGGGGCGGACCGGTGGCCGTGCCGCAGGGCTTCGCCGTGTTCGGGGCGGACGAGACGGTTCGCCGGCTGATGCCCGCGCCGGAGGGCGCCCACTGGACGGAGTTCCGGCACGGTCTGCACTTCCCCGCCATGGAGGCGCCGGCCGACCTGGCGCGCGACCTCCAGACATTCTTCGGCCCGCTCCGCTGACGACCGGGAAGCACCAGGTCAGGCGCCGAACTCGTCCAGCCCCCGCCGGGCCTGCGCCAACAAGGCCTCCCGAGCCTCCAGCGCCTCTCGGGCTCGCGCGGTCCGTCTCGCATCGCCCGACGCCTCGGCTTTGGCGAGGTCGTCGCGCAGCCCCTGCATCGCGGACTCCAGCTGGTCGGCGAGGCTCTGCGCCCGCGCCGCCGCCTCCGGGTTGCTCGACGCCCAGCGCTTCTCCTCGGCGTCCCGCACCGCCTGCTCGATGCGGCGGATCGCCTTCTCGGTGCGTTCGAGGTCGGCACGCGGCACCTTGCCAGCCTTGTCCCAGCGGTCCTGGACGCCGCGCAGCGCGGTCTTGGCCGCGTCGAGGTCGGTCACCGGCAGGATCTGCCCGGCCTCGGCGAGGAGCCGCTCCTTCACCTCGAGGTTGGCTCGGAACTCCTCTTCCTCCTTGGCGACCACGGCGTCCTTCGCGGCGAAGAAGGCGTCCTGGGCCGCCTTGAACCGCTCCCACAGCGCGTCGTCGTCCTGCCGGCCGGCGCGACCGGCCCGGCGCCAGTCGTCCATGAGCCGCTTGAACGCGCCCGCAGTCGGGGTCCAGTCCTTGCTCGTCGACAGTCGCTCTGCCTCCGCGACGAGGCGTTCCTTGGCCACCTTGGCGGCCGCCTGCTGGGTGTCGAGCTGGGCGAAGTGGATCCGGCGTGCGCGGTCAAACCCGTTACGTGCGGCCGAGAATCGTTGCCACAGCGCGGTTTCCGTGCTCCGGTCGAGCCGAGGGCCTGACCGCTGGTGGGCCTTCCAGTCGTCGAGGAGCTGCCGCATGCGAGCTCCGCTGTTCTTCCACTGGATCGAACCCTCGGGCTGCGCGGCGATGCGCTCGGCTTCGGCGACCAGCCCTTCCCGGTATGCGCGTCCCTCCTCGCGCGCGGCGGCACGCTGTTCGGCCTCGGCGGCCTTGCGTGACTCGACCGCCGCCTGGATCTGGTCCACCCGCTCGCGCAGGGCGGCGAGGTCACCGACGGCATTGGGCTCGCGGCACTGCTCGGCCAGGCGGGCGTACCCGTCCTGGGCGTCCTTGGCCGCGATGTCGGTCTGCGTCACCCGCTGGAGGAGCAGGTCGGCAGCGGCGAGCAGCTCGTCGTACTTGCGGCCGAAGTAGGCGAGGGCCTCTCGCGGCGACGCGCCCGGGTACGACCCGACCGGCCGCTCGCCCTCACCATCCTTGACATAGACGACGCCGTCCTCGGCGACCCGCCCGAAGCCGGCGTGCCGGTCCGGCTCGACGTGCCGTTTCGCGAACATCGCCGGCGACGGCGCTGGCGGCCCCACGGACGAGGTCGCCGGAGGCGAGGGCGTCGGCTCCGAAGGGGAGGACGTCGCCGGCGGCCCGGGGGTCGGCGTGCCCGGCGGCCCGGAGGTGGGCGTCTCGTCGGTCACCGGCATCAGGCCTTCGGCTGGACGTCGACGCTGAGGATGCTGATCGGGGCGAGTGGCGAGGACTTGTCGTTCGGGTTGATCCCGGCGGCGGCGATCTTGTCGACGATGTCCATGCCCTGGGTCACGGTGCCGAAGATCGTGTACCCGTTGCCGTCGGCGCTCTTGGGCAGCGTCGTGTCCTTGTAGACGAGAAAGAACTGGTCCTTGTTGCTGTTGGGGTCCCCCTGCTGACGCGCCAGCGCGACCGTGCCGCGCGGGTAGGCATCGTTCGCGGGCACGTTCTCGACGCCGAAGTGGTAGCCAGGCCCCGCACCCCCACCGGTTCCCGTCGGATCACCACACTGGAGCACCCAGATGCCCTGCTCGTCGCCGGTGAGCCGGTGGCACGGGCTGTCGTTGTAGTAGCTGTCCTTGGACAGCAGCAGGAAGGACGCGACCGCCTGCGGCGCGGCGGCACCGTTGAGCTCCATCGTGATGTCGCCACACGTCGTCTTCACCGCGGCGACGAACGTCTTGCCCTGGGCCGCGGCGAGGTCGGGCTGGCCGCTGACCGTCCTGGCGCCCGGTGCTGCCGGGGGCTGAGTGCAGCCGGCCAGGATCGTCGGGGTGACCGTCGGCGTCGCGGACGTCGTCGCGTCGGAGGTCGGTTCAGAGGACGTCGTGGCCGAGGTGTCGGGTGTGGCGGCCGAGTCCGAGCGGTTGGTGAGGAAGTTGGCCAGCCAGACGAACCCGCCGACGACGACGAGGACGCCGAGCACGGCCAGAATCGCCTGCCGGTCCCGCACGGACTGTGCCCTTCTCTCGGCGAGCTTCTTCTCACGCTTCTCCCAGCGCCGACGCTCCCGGGCCCGGTCCTGCTCCTTCGTCAACAACACCCTCCAGGTCGTCGGCCGCTCGTAAGAAACAGGCCGGCGTCGGCATGAACAGTGCGTCAGTCTAAGCAACGGGCTCAGCGGCCATGACCTGGTCCGGTCACGAAGGCATGACGATGGACGGTTGGGCCTCCCGTAGGCTCGCCGCGTGCTGACGATCGGGTTTCCCGCGGCGGCCTTCGGGACGAACTGCTACGTCCTCGCTCCCGGTCCAGGAGAGGAGTGTCTGGTCGTCGACCCGGGCATCGGAGTCGAGGAGCGGGTTGCCGAGGTCTGCCGGGAGCACCGGCTCCGCCCCGCCGCCGTCCTGCTCACCCACGGGCACCTGGACCACGTGTATGCGGTGACGCCGGTCTGCGGGGGAGAGACCGGGGTGAGCCGGCCGGCATACATCCACGGCGACGACCGGTACCGCCTGAAGGACCCGTTGGCGTCGATGGACGCCGGCCTGGTGGCCATGCTCGAGCAGGAGTTCGGGCGCCGAGCCACCTGGACCGAGCCCTCGAACATCGTCGACGTGGACGACGGCTCGACGGTGAGCGTCGCCGGACTGGAGGTCGCCGTCGCCCATGCGCCCGGGCATACCGAGGGTTCAGTCCTCTTCACCATCCCGGACCTGCCGTCGCAGCTGGGCGGGTCGTCGGGCCTGTCGGCCACCTGCCTCAGCGGGGACGTCCTCTTCGCCGGGTCGATCGGTCGCACCGACCTCGCGGGCGGCTCCGACGCGGCGATGCAACGGTCGCTGCGTGAGGTCGTGCTGTCGCTGGCCGACGACACTCTCGTCCTGACCGGACACGGCCCGTCGACGACGATCGGACGGGAGCGGTCGTCGAACCCGTATTTGCAAGGATTGACGGCATGAGCGGTCCCTCCGGCCGGGTGATGCCGATCAGCGGGTTCCCGGAGTACCTGCCGGGCGACCGGATCGTCGAGCAGCGGTTCCTCGACGTCATCCGCGAGACGTTCGAGCTGCACGGGTTCTCCTCGATCGAGACTCGCTCGATCGAGCCGGTCGAGCGGCTGAGCGCGCAGGGCGAGGACGCCGACAAGGAGATCTACGCGGTGTCGCGTCTCGGTGGGGATGACGACGATGCCCGGTGGGGGCTGCACTTCGACCTCACCGTGCCGTTCGCGCGGTACGTGGTGGAGAACGCGGGGCGGTTGGTGTTCCCCTTCCGCCGCTACCAGATCCAAAAGGCCTGGCGCGGGGAGCGGCCGCAGGAGGGCCGGTACCGCGAGTTCACCCAGGCCGACATCGACGTCGTCGACGCCGACACGCTGTCGCCCCACTTCGAGGCGGAGATGCCGCTCATCGTGGCCGACGTGTTCTCGCGCTTTCCCCTGGGCGATTTCGTCGTCCAGGTCAACAACCGGAAGATCGCCGAGGGGTTCTACCTCGCCATCGGGCTGACCGACGTCGTGGGGACGCTGCGGATCGTCGACAAGCTCGACAAGGTCGGGCCTGAGAAGGTCGCGGCCATGTTGCGCGAAGCCGGGGCGACTGACGAGCAGGCGGCAGCCTGCTTGGCACTGGCGGGGATCCGGTCGGCCGACCTGTCGTTCGTCGACGCGGTGCGGGCGCTCGGGGTGTCGCATCCGACTCTCGACGAGGGGCTCGCCGCACTTGTGGCAGTCATGGAGACGGCGATGCGGTATGCGCCGGGCCGCGTCGTCGCCGACCTCCGGATCGCGCGCGGTCTGGACTACTACACCGGGACGGTCTACGAGACGACGCTGGTGGGGTACGAGTCGTGGGGCTCCATGTGCTCCGGCGGACGCTACGACGCGCTGGCGTCGGACGGGCGGACCACCTACCCCGGAGTCGGAGTCTCGATCGGCGTCTCCCGGATCCTCGGGCTGCTGCTGGGGAACCGGCTGGTCCGCGCGTCGCGGTCGACCCCCTCGGCGGTCCTCGTAGCGGTCACGTCGGAGGAGTCCCGGACACGGTCGGTCGCCGTTGCCGGCACGCTTCGATCGCGGGGGATCGCCTGCGAGGTGGCGCCGCGCGCGGACAGGTTCGGCAAGCAGATCCGGTATGCGGAGCGACGCGGCATCCCGTACGTCTGGTTCCCGGGTGCGGACGAGATGACGGGCGGGGACGAGGTCAAGGACATCCGGTCGGGTGACCAGGTTCCGGCGTCGGCCGAGTCGTGGGAGTGCCCGCCCGAAGACCTCTACCCGACGGTGGACCGCGTCGGCTGACCGCCTCTGTTCCGTTCACCAACAACAACTCCGAGAGCTCTGGCCCCGGCACTTGTCGCGGCGGCGCGAAGCGCGGGCGGGTCAGGCCAGGCGGGGAACCCGGCGCGACGCCGGGCCGCCCTTGCCCGCCACACCACACGACCGCAGCTCCAGCGCGGCGAGCTGGTCGACCAGCACCGGGTCCCCGTTCCGGAACCGGCCCGCCAGGTCCGGTCCGAGCGGCGTCAGGCGTCGCAACGGCTGACGGGTGAGCGCCCGCAGCGCCAGGAGCTCCGTCGACCCCGGCGTCCCCACGATGCGCGACGCCGCGGTCGCGCGCCGCACGAACCGCACCCGGAAGAAGGCCCAGACGACCACCAGCAACAGGATCGGGACTACCGAGACCACCACGCCCATCACCACCGCTGCCGTGTCGACCGCCGACGCAGCCGAGGTCCCCGCGTCGGCCAGTCGCTGCCCAGAACCGGACAACGCGTCGAAGGGGGTCTTCAACCCGTCCCCGAACAGCGGCACGCCGCCCACGGCGTTCGCGGCGCCGGCCATGTTCTCGCGGAACGAGTCGCCCGCCGACGTCAGCCCGTCGGCCGGAACGCGCAGGGTGGCGATCCCGTCATGGACCAGCTTGCCGAGCCATACGCATACCGCGACGAAGCACAGCAGGAAGACGTCGGCGACGACCTGGAACGTCCGGCGACCGAGGGAGTCGGCATACCACTTCATGGCGTCACCGTATTGCCGCCGACCACCCCGCGGCGTCTCACCTGGTGGACTACCCTCGGCCGGGTGAAGATCGGCATCCCGCGCGAGGTCAAGAACAACGAGTACCGGGTGGCGATCACCCCGGCCGGCGTCCACGAGCTGGTCCGCCACGACCACGACGTCTTCGTCGAGCACGACGCGGGGGTCGGGTCGAGCATCAACGACGACGACTACGTCGCGGCCGGCGCCAAGATCCTTCCGAGCGCCGACGACGTGTGGGGCGAGGGCGACCTGATCCTCAAGGTCAAGGAGCCGATCCAGCCGGAGTACCACCGGATGCGCAAGGGCCAGGTCCTTTTCACCTACCTTCACCTCGCCGCCGACAAGGCCCTCACGACCGAGCTGACCGGACGCAAGGTCACCGGGATCGCCTACGAGACCGTCGAGCTGCCCGACCACTCGCTCCCGCTGCTCGCCCCGATGTCCGAGGTCGCCGGCCGCCTCGCGCCTCAGGTCGGCGCGCACACCCTGATGCGCGCCCAGGGCGGTCGCGGGATCCTCATGGGCGGTGTCTCGGGCGTGTATGCGGCGAAGGTCGTGGTCATCGGCGCCGGCGTCTCAGGGATGAACGCCGCCGCCATCGCCCTCGGCATGCAGGCCGAGGTCCTCCTCCTCGACAAGGACATCAGCAAGCTCCGTCACGCCGACGCCATCTACCAGGGTCACTGCCAGACGGTTGCCTCGAACGCGTACGAGGTCGAGCGCGCCGTCATCGACGCCGATCTGGTCATCGGCGCGGTCCTCGTGCCGGGCGCCAAGGCGCCGACCCTCGTCACCAACGAGGAGGTCTCCCGGATGAAGCCCGGCTCGGTTCTCGTGGACATCAGCATCGACCAAGGCGGCTGCTTCGAGGATTCCCGCCCGACCACGCATGCGGAACCGACGTACCGGGTACACGAGTCGGTGTTCTACTGCGTCGCCAACATGCCCGGCGCCGTACCTCATACGAGCACCTACGCTCTCACCAACGTGACGCTGCCGTATGCGGTCGAGCTCGCCGACCGGGGCTGGCGGGACGCCCTCCGGCGCGACCACCCGCTCGCGCTCGGCCTCAACACCCACGACGGCGCGGTGACCTACGGTCCGGTGGCGCAGGCGCACGGGCTCGCGTCGGTCGCCCACGAGGACGTGCTGCGCTGACGGCCCTGGACCGCAGTGTCAAAGGTTGGCTGGACCACCTGCGGGTCGAGCGCGGGGCGTCGCCCAACACCCTCGCGTCGTACCGCCGTGACCTCATCAGGTATCGCGAGTTCCTCGTCGCACGTGGGATCGACGAGGCTGGCGCAGTCACCGAGCGGGACGTCACCGACTTCCTGGCGTCGCTGCGCGAAGGTAGCCCCGAGCGGCCAGCGCTGGCCGCGTCTTCGGCCGCCCGCACGCTCGTCGCCGTGCGCGGACTGCACCGGTTCCTGGCCCTCGAGGGCGACGTCGCGACCGACCCGGCGGAGGCCGTCCCTCCGCCGAGGCCACCGAGCCGGCTACCCAAGGCGATCCCGATCGAGAGTGTCGAGCGGCTGCTGGAGGCCGCCTCGATCGGCGACACGCCGGTGGCCCTGCGCGACCGCGCGCTGTTCGAGGTGCTCTACGGCGCCGGCGCTCGCATCTCCGAGGCGGTCGGCCTCGGCATCGACGACCTGGACCTCGGGCTCGGCTCCGTACGGCTTCTCGGCAAGGGCGACAAGCAGCGGGTCGTCCCGCTGGGCTCGTATGCGGTCAGCGCACTCGACGCGTACCTCGTCCGGGGCCGTCCCGTCCTCGCCGCGAACGGACGCGGTATCCCTGCGGTCTTCCTGAACCAGCGCGGCGCTCGGCTCTCCCGGCAGAGCGCCTGGGGCGCCCTTCAGCAAGCCGCCACCCGGGCGGGCCTCGGAGGGCACGTGTCGCCGCATACCCTTCGGCACTCGTTCGCCACCCACCTGCTCGACGGCGGCGCGGACGTGCGCGTCGTCCAGGAGCTGCTCGGGCACGCGTCGGTGACGACGACGCAGATCTACACCTTGGTCAGTCCGCAACGCCTGCGAGAGGTCTACGCGGGGGCTCACCCTCGGGCTCGATGACGCGTCCCGCTGATAGGGTCCGTCAAGCGTTTTCCGCACGAGATCTGGGGAGAGGCACCGGTGACCGCTGAAGCGAACCCGCAGGTGTCCACGGTTCCTCCGGCCGAGACGCACCCGCACGAGGACCCGCTCCCCGGCACCGAAAGAGCCGGTGTCGGCGCGCTCGGACCGACCGGGCGTCCCATGCCCGAGTTCCCGGAACCGCAGCCGCTCACCAGCCACGGACCGGCCCGGATCATCGCCATGTGCAACCAGAAGGGCGGCGTCGGCAAGACGACGACGACGATCAACCTCGGCGCCGCGCTCGCCGAGCTCGGGCGCAAGGTGCTCCTTGTCGACTTCGATCCGCAGGGAGCACTGTCGGTCGGGCTCGGCATCCGCACCAACGAGCTGGACGTGACGATCTACAACCTCCTCGTCGAGCGCGGCCACGACATCCGCGAGATCGTTCAGTCGACCCGGACCGAGGACCTCGACATCGTCCCCGCCAACATCGACCTGTCCGCCGCCGAGGTGCAGCTGGTCGGCGAGGTCGCCCGCGAGCAGATCCTGGCCCGAGCGCTGCGCCCGATCCTCGACGACTACGACGTCATCCTCATCGACTGCCAGCCCTCGCTCGGGCTGCTGACCGTCAACGCGTTGACGGCGGCGCACGGGGTGGTCATCCCGCTGGAGTGCGAGTTCTTCGCGATGCGCGGTGTGGCGCTGCTCGTCGAGACGATCGACAAGATCACCGACCGGCTCAACCCGAGGCTCCAGATCGACGGCATCCTCGCGACGATGTACGACAGCCGGACCCTGCACAGCCGTGAGGTGGTCCGCTCGGTGGTCGACCACTTCGGCGACCAGGTGTTCCACACGGTGATCAGCCGCACCGTGAAGTTCCCCGATGCCACCCTCGCCGCCGAGCCGATCACGACGTATGCGACGCAGCACGGCGCGGCCACCGCGTACCGGCAGCTGGCCCGCGAGCTCATCGCCCGCGGTGGGGCAGCCTGACGTTCCAGCGTCGAGCATGACCAACAGTGACTGACACGAGACCCGCCGGTGACGTTGTCACCCCGGGCGGAGTGCTGACGCGGCGGGGGGCGGTGACTCCGTTCGAGGTGCACCTCGACGTGTTCGAGGGCCCCTTCGACCTGCTCCTGGGACTCATCGCCAAGCACAAGCTCGACATCACCGAGATCGCTCTGGCGTCGGTGACCGACGAGTTCGTCGCCCACATCCGGGCGGCTCAGGAGGCCGACACCGAATGGGACCTCGGGCAGGCGTCGGAGTTCCTGCTCGTCGCGGCGACGCTCCTCGACCTCAAGGCGGCCCGGCTACTACCGCAGGCCGCTCCGGCCGACGACGACGACTTCGCGCTCCTCGAGGCCCGGGACCTGCTCTTCGCCAGGCTGCTGCAGTACCGCGCCTTCAAGGACATCGCCAGGGCGTTCGCCGAGCGGATGATGATCGCGAGTCGGATGACCGCGAGACAGGCCGGCCTCGAGCCGCAGTTCGCGTCGCTCCTGCCGGAGCTGGTCATGGGCATCACGCCAGAACAGCTGGCGATGGTCGCCGCCCGAGCCCTCACCCCGAAGCCCCCGCCCACCGTCGGTCTCGACCATCTCCACGTCCCCCAGCTGAGCGTCCGCGAGCAGGCCGCCCTGCTCGTCGACCGGCTGCGCGGCGACCGGGCGGCGACCTTCCGCGAGCTCGTCGCCGACGCGCACGAGACGTTCGTCATCGTCGCCCGCTTCCTCGCGCTGCTCGAGCTCTACAAGGAGGGCGCAGTCGCCTTCGACCAGCCGGAAGCGCTGGGAGCGCTCACTGTTCGGTGGACGGGCAGCGACGCGGGCGCCGTGGACGTGAGCGAGGAGTTCGATGTCGAGGACGAGAGCGACACTGGAGACGAGCGTGACTGACCCCATCGAGGAGGAGCCTCACGCCGACTTCGACGTCGCATCGTTCCCGGGCGGTGCGAAGTCGGCCATCGAAGCCGTCCTCATGGTCGTCGACGAGCCGGTCAGCGCCATCTCCCTGGCCTCGGCCATCGAGATCACGGTCCACGAGGTCACCGCTCACCTCGACGAGCTCGAGGAGGAGTATGCGGCGGCGCACCGCGGCTTCACCCTGCGCAGCGTGGGCGGCGGCTGGCGCATCTACAGCCGCGCCGACTACGCGCCAGTGGTCGAGAAGTTCCTCCTCGACGGGCAGCAGGCCCGGCTCACCCAGGCGGCGCTCGAGACGCTGGCCGTCATCGCCTACCGGCAGCCGGTCAGCCGCGGCCGGGTCGGCGCGGTGCGGGGCGTCAACGTGGACGGGGTGATCCGGACGCTCCTGACTCGTGGTCTCATCGAAGAGCTCGACGAGCCCGGGGAGGGCGGCTCGATCCTCTACGGGACGACGACGTACTTCCTCGAGCGGATGGGCCTCGGCTCACTCGACGAGCTGCCGGCGATCGCGCCGTTCCTGCCCGAGCTGGAGGCGCTGGACGACCTGCCTGAACGGGACCGCGGATGAGTCCGCCCCGCGCGCGCAAGCCCGGCGGCTCGAGTTCCGGCTCTGGCCCACGAGGAAACCGCCGCGCCACTGGGACCGGCCCCGCGAAGGGCTCCGGGCCCCGCTTTGCCGGCTCGACGAAGCCGAGCCAGCCGACCAAGCTGCCGCGCGAGAGAGAACGGCCCAACGTCGACGTGCACGACCCAGACGGCGTCCGTCTCCAAAAGCTTCTGGCGGGCGCGGGCGTCGGATCCCGGCGGGCCTGCGAGGCGCTGATCGCCGCGGGTCGGGTCGAGGTGGACGGCCAGGTGGTCAGAGAGCTGGGCGTCCGGATCGATCCCGCCCGCCAGGTGGTCCATGTCGACGGGGTCCGGGTCCAGCTGGACGAGTCCCGCGTCTACCTCGCTTTCAACAAGCCCTCGGGCGTCGTCTCGACGATGAGCGACGACCTGGGGCGGGTCAGCCTCGCCGACTATGTCGGAAACCGTTCGGAGCGCCTGTTCCACGTCGGACGCCTCGACACTGACACCGAGGGTCTGCTGCTCCTCACGAACGACGGCGACCTCGCCCACCGCCTGCAGCACCCCGCATACGGCGTCACCAAGACGTATATCGCGCGGATCCCGGGGCCGGTGCCGCGGGACCTCGGCCGGCGGCTTCGCGACGGCGTGGATCTCGACGACGGACCGGTTTGC
>Ga0307288_10000049_pt1 | contig 43067 bp, 37 predicted proteins | sample ER_DNA_142_FD_194469 | JGI IMG/M metagenome (GOLD analysis project Ga0307288, IMG submission 194469) | Bulk soil microbial communities from the East River watershed near Crested Butte, Colorado, United States - ER_DNA_142 | ecosystem: Environmental > Terrestrial > Soil > Floodplain | place... | reverse complement strand
CCCGCCGGGTCTGGCGGCTTTTGAATCAATCTGAAATTGATCTATCCATGAGCAATTCCGTCAATCCTCAGAGAGGCTCGCTGGCGCCGCAATTTGCGGCGGTGGCTTGACATAGGAGCAACCCGTGTCCGCATCTCCCCAGACCCACGATCGCTACGAGCGGGTCTTCGCGGAGGTAGAGGCTCCGTTCGCCTTCGTCGACCTCGAGGCGATGTGGGCGAATGCCGAGGCGATGCTCGGGCGGGCCGGCGGAAAGAACGTCCGCGTGGCTTCGAAGTCGATCCGCTGCCGGGCGCTGCTGGAGGCGATCCTCGGGCGGGACAAGCGTTTTCGGGGGCTGATGACCTACACGCTGCCGGAGACGCTTTGGCTCGCCGAGCAGGGGTTCGAGGATCTGCTGCTCGCCTACCCGACCGCCGACCTGGGGGCGCTGGAGGCGCTGGCGCTGCGCTCGGCGGCCAATCCGGAGGGGGCGCCGATCGTGATGGTCGACTGCGTCCGCCATCTGGAGATGATCGAGTCGGTGCTGGGGACGGGGGCGCCACCAATTCGGGTCTGCATCGACGTCGACGCCGGCTGGTGGTGGCTCGGCGGCCGGGTCAAGATCGGACCCAAGCGCTCGCCGATCCACTCGGTCGAGCAGGCGGTGGCGCTGGCCCGGGAGATCGAGAAGCGGCCGCAGATCGAACTCGACGCGCTGATGGCCTACGAGGGGCAGATCTCCGGTGTCGGCGACCTGCCGCCCGGGCAGCGGTTGCGCGGCGCCGCGATCCGGTTCATGCAAAAGCGCTCTGCATCCGACATCGCCGAGCGGCGGGCGGCGATCGTCGCTGCCTTGAGCGAGTTCGTCGAGCTGGAGATCGTCAACGGCGGCGGCACCGGCAGCCTCGAACTGACGGCGGCCGAGGAGGCGGTGACCGAGGTGACCGCCGGCTCGGGTTTCTACGCCCCGGTCCTCTTCGATCACTACAGCCGCTTCAGCCTCACCCCGGCCGCGGCTTTCGCCCTGCCGGTCACCCGCAAGCCATCCGAGTGGGTGGCGACGGCGCTCGGCGGCGGCTACCTCGCTTCCGGCCCCGGCAACGCCGGCCGCCTGCCGGCCCCCTGGCTTCCCGAGGGGCTGCGCTTCGACGAGGAGGAGGGGGCCGGGGAGGTGCAGACTCCCCTGCTCGGCGAAGCGGCCGCCTCCCTCGACATCGGCGACCGCGTCTACCTCCGGCACGCCAAAGCCGGCGAGCTCTGCGAGCACTTCGACACCCTCTACCTGATCGAGGGCGACGCGATCGTCGACGAGGTCCCGACCTACCGAGGCGAGGGCAAGAACTTCCTCTAGGGGCCGAGGACGCGGTCGGTGTACTCGTTACTGAAGACGCGCCGCGGGTCCAGGGTGTCGCGGGCGCGCCGGAAGGACTCCCACTCCGGGTAGCGCGGGGCCAGGGTTGCCGCCGTCTTGAAGTGGCGCTTGCCCCAGTGGGGGCGGCCGTCGTAGTCGTCCATGATCGCCTCGACCGCCTCGAAGTACGGTCGCCACTCCATGCCGCGGTACTGGTGGACGGCGATGTAAGCGGTGTCGCGCTCGTATGAGGGGCTGAGGAAGGCGTCGTCGCCGGCGGCGACCCGCATCTCGATCGGAAAGAAGACCGGGTAGCGGTTCGAGCGCACCCACTCGATCACCCGCCGCGCCGCCTCCGGCCCGGACTCGCGCGGCAGCGCGTACTCCATCTCGGTGAAGCGGACCCGCCGCTCGTTGGCGAAGACGCGGTCGCTGCGGTCGCTGGTGCGGCTGCCGGAGGCGAGCCGGCCGGCCAGCCGCGAGAGCGCCGGGATCGTCCGCGGCAGCGCCTTGCCCGTCCGCGCCAGGGCCCCCAGCGCCCAGTTCTCGACCACGACGTCGTTGAGGTAGGCGGCACCGCGGCCGCGCGGGCGCGGCGGCTCCTCCGTGCGGTTGCGCTCCAGCACCAGCGCCCCGTCGTCGTAGGGGAAGGTGAAGAGCTCGAAGTGCTCGTGCGCCTCGGCCCGCTCGGCGAAGCTGCCCAGCACCTCCTCGCGCGGGTGGGGCGCGTCGACCCGCAGCAGGGTGAAGGCAGGAACGCAGCGCAGGGTGACGGCGGCGATCGCGCCGAGCGCTCCCAGTCCTACCCGGGCCGCCCGCAGTAGCTCCGGGTAGGTTGCGGCACTGAGGTGACGGACGCTGCCGTCGGCCAGGACCAGCTCGATCCCCTCGACCTGGGCGGAGATGTTGCGCAGGCGGGCGCCGGTCCCGTGGGTGCCGGTGGAGATCGCCCCGGCGATCGTCTGCCGGTCGATGTCGCCGAGGTTCTCCATCGCCAGCCCCAGCGCCGCGAGCTCCTGGTTGAGGTCGGCGATGACGGTGCCGCCGGCAACCTTGACCAGCCCCGAGCCGGGGTCGGCGTCGAGCACCCCGCTCAGCCGCCCGAGCCCGATCATCGTGCCCTCGGTCAGCGCCGCCTCGGTGAAGGAGTGGCCGGAGCCCGCGACCCTCACCTTCTGCCCGGCCGCAGCGGCGGCGGCGATCGCCTCGACCAGCTCCTCGCGGCTGCGGGGGTGCAGGACGCGCGCCGGCCGGCAGCGCTGGTCGCCCGCCCAGTTGACCCACTCACCGGCACTGCGGGCGTTCCGTGGTGCCATCGGCCGACCCTAGATCCCCTCCGCCGCGGCGTGCAACTCGCCCCCCACCTGCATCGCGCGGTAGGCGTAAAACACGGTGACCACCAGCAGGAAGGCGATCGCCAGGCTCGGCAGCTCGTTGCCGGTGAGGCTGGCCACGACCCCGCCGCCGACACCGCCGATCACCTGCCCCGAGGCCCAGGCCATGTTGGAGAGGCCGGCGGCGAAGCCCTGGTGGAGGCTGCTCGACTCGGCGACGTCGGAGATCAGCGTCAATGCCGGCGCGAAGCAGAGGCCGGCGCCCAGCGAGGTGAGGATCAGCGCCGCGAGCACCGCTCCGAGGGTCGCCGCGAGGGCGACGCCGGTCATCGCCACGGCGCAGACCGAGAGGCCGATCACGTACGGCAGCCGCCGCCCGATCCGGTCGGAGATCCGCCCCGCGACCGGCGCCAGGATCGCCTCCAGCGCCGCCCCGGCGATGAACCCGACGGCGATCAGGCCGTGGCCGCCGCCGAGGTCGTCGATCCGCAACGGCACCAGGACCTCGATCGCGCCGAACATCACCGAGGGGACGGCCACGAAGGCGGCGGCATCCAAGACTGGCCGGCTGACCAGCGTCGCCATCACTTCCGGCAGGCTCTGGCGCTCGGGCGCCCGCGTCTCCGGCAGCCGCGCCGCGGCAACCGAGAGGAGGATCGTCACCACCAGGACCGAGCTGAAGACCGGCTCGGTCCCGATCGTTCCGGCGATCGCGCCCAGGGCGGGGCCGAGCAGGGAGCCGGCGACGGCCGTTCCAAGGGCGGTGCCGATGATCGAGCCGCGCTTGTCCTCCGGCGCGGCGCTGATCAGCCAGGTCAGCGCCCCGGACCAGATCAGCGCCCCGGCGACCCCCTGCACGAAGCGGGCACCGTCGAGCAGGAAGATCTCCTCTGCGAAGCCGAAGACGAGGCTGGCGACCCCGAGCAGGAGGAGGCCGGCGATCACCGTGCGCCGCGGCCCGACCCGGCTGGCGACGAAACCGGCGGGCAGCGACCCCACCAGCGTCCCCGCCGCGTAGGCGGCGGAAAGGACTCCAGCTTCCGCCTTGGTGAGGCCGAGCTCGTCGACGTACTCCGGAAGCAGGGGCGCGATCGCCGCGAAGAAGGCGACGTCGAAGAAGATCATCGCCGAGGCGAGGATGAGCAACCTGCGCACCCCTGCATACAATCAATGCGAGGAACCCTCAGCCCTCTGGGAGGGGTGGCAGAGCGGTTGAATGCGGCGGCCTTGAAAGCCGTTAGGCGCCTTCGGCGTCTCGTGGGTTCGAATCCCACCCCCTCCGCTTCCCCTCTGTGAAAGGGTGGTGCCGATGGACTTCGTCAAGGTCCTGCCGATGGCGTTCGTGATGGTCGCCGGGCCGCAGATCATCAGCTCTTTCTTCTTCGCTACCAACCCTGCCTGGAAGCGCCTCTCGGGTGCCTACGTCCTCGGCGCGGCGGTCTCGATCTCGCTGGTGGTCGGTGCCGCTTTCCTGCTCGCCAAGGGCGCCAGCAGCAGCGCCGAAGAAGCCGACACCGGCCTCACCACCGTCGACTACGTCATCCTGGCGCTGCTTCTTTTCGCGATCGTCCGCACCTACCTGAAGCGGGAGGAGAGCGAACCGCCGAAGTGGATGGGGAAGCTCCAGGAGGCGACGCCGAAGACCGCGCTGGTGCTCGGCTTCCTCCTGCTCGGCTTCTTCCCCAGCGACATCGTCACCGCCGTCAGCGTCGGCAGCTTCCTCGCCCGCAGCGGCGACAGCTTCATGCAGGCGCTGCCGTTCATCGGCCTCACCCTGCTCTTCCTGGGGATGCCGGCACTGCTCGTCGTCGCGCTGGGGCCCCGGGCGCAGATCCTGCTGCCCAGGGTCCGCGACTGGATGAACCAGAACTCGTGGATCGTCAGCGAGGTCGTGCTCGTCTTCTTCGTCGCGATCGTCCTCAGCGGCTGACGCGGCGCCTTCGAGAAACAGGACGTTTCCTCTACTTCCCTAGAGTGTTCAGCCGCGATGGCGGCGAAGATCGACCCGGCCCAGATCCTCTACGGGCCCCCGCTCGCTCCGAAAGCTCCCCCGAAGCAGCGAGCATGGGGACACGAGTACATCTTCGAGCCCGAGGTCACCCGGCGGGATTACGTCGTCGTCGAGGAGCTGACCGAGGATTCGGTCGGGATCGTCGTCTCACCCTGGCCCCGCGTCGACGAGCGCGGTGGGCTCGAGTTCCCGCCGGAGGAGGAGCGTCGCGAGGCCCTGGTCGATCGCGCCGCCTTCGAACAGCGCCTCCTCGAGCGGGAGGTGGTCGCATACGAAATGGCGTTCGTCGACCATGCCCCCCTGCAGAACCGGCCCCTCTCGCCCGGTGACGTCTTCGCGATCGATACGAACCTGCCCGAGGACGGCGAGGACCTGCGCGAGCTGGGGGCAAGGTGGATCAACGGCCAGGTGGTCGACGTCACCGCAATGGCGCGGGACGCCGCCAAGGCGGCGATGTTCGCGGCCCTGGCGGGGGAGCCGCTGAGCTTCGACGATGCCGCGGCGATCGCGGAGTCACCGGCCGAGGAGCCCCCTGCGGAGGGGGAGGAGCGATGACCGAGCTGCAACCCGTTCCGGCGAGCCGGCTGGCGGCCGGCTCCTTCCTGGACGACTGCGACCCGGACGACCTCGTCTTCTTCCTCCTCAACGTCGGCGACGGCGACTCGCAGGTGCTGCTGCTCCCCGAGGACGCTCCCGGGCAACGCCGGGCGATCGTCGTCGACGTGGCCCAGAGCCGCAAGACGCTCGACCTCTTCGACACCCTTGCCGCCGGCCCGAAACCGCTGCTCCCCGACCGCGACGACCTGATCGCCCTGCTGGTCGCCACCCACCCTCACGAAGACCACGTCGCGGGGATCCCGAAGCTCTTCGCGGAGAAGGAGCCCGAGGAATTCTGGGAGCCCGGCTACTACTACCCGGGCCCAGGGTTCTTTTCGATGATGAAGGCGGTCGAAGCAAGCGAGTCGCGCCATCTGCAGCCGACCAGCGGGCTGGCCCGTTTCTTCGGTCCGGTCAAGGTCACCGTCCTCTCACCGGGAATCGGGCTGCGAAACCGCTTCGACAGCTACGGCATCGACACCAACAACGCCTCGATCGGGCTGAAGGTCGAGTACCCGATGAACCGCTACATCGAGCGCAACGGCGACCGCTCCGCCGTCAGGCTCCCGCGGCCGGTGCGGCTGATCCTCGGCGCCGATTCCCAGACTCTCTCCTGGGCGCAGGTCCAGCTGGATTTCCCCCAGCTCGAGCCGAACGGCTCGGCGGTGGCGACGGCGCTGCGCAAAGCCAACGGGGTGGATCCGCTGAAGGCCGACGTCTTCAAGATCTCCCACCACGGCTCCAAGCACGGGATCAGCCTCGAGCTGGTCGAGCTGGTGAAGCCGTCGCTGAGCCTCGTCTCCTCCGATCACGCCAAAAGCCAGTACGGGTTCCCGCACCAGGTCGCGCTCGAGCAGATCCGGGAGGCGCTGGAGGCGACGACCACGAGCGGCGCCGAGCACTCCCCCGACTGGAAACTGGGACTGCACTACACCTGCGGCGCCGACTCCGACGGGGCCGCCCTCGGCTCGGTCGCGCTGGTGCTCTCGAAGACGGGGCGCAAGAAGAGCGTCTGGCGCTTCGGCGACAAGCCCTCCGAGCAGGTGGATCTCGACCAGGCCCGGCGCTTCACCTAGCGGGAAGCGCCGGGGGGCTCCTATTCGTCGAGCTCGACGCGTTCGATCGTCTGCGGGTCGAGCGGCTTGTCGCCGGCGCCGGTCGGGACCGACTCGATCGCGTCGACGACGTCCATCCCGTCGATCACCTCGCCGAAGACCGTGTGCTTGCCGTCGAGCCACGGCGCCGCTCCCGTGGTGACGATGAAGAACTGGGACCCGTTGGTGTTCGGCCCGGCGTTGGCCATCGCCAGCGCCCCGCGCACGACCTTGTGGTCGTTGATCTCGTCCTCGAAGGTGTAACCCGGGCCGCCGCGGCCGCTGCCCTCGGGGCAGCCTCCCTGGATCATGAAGTCCGGGATCACCCGGTGGAAGACGAGCTGGTCGTAGAACCCGTCGGCGGAGAGCTTGCGGAAGTTCTCGACGGTTTTCGGCGCGTCCTCGTCGTGAAGCTCGAGCACGATCGCCCCGGCGCTGGTGTGAAGGGTTGCTTGCGACATGGCCGAAACCCTAGCTCCCTTGTACATGGACCGTCACGGGCGCCGAGGATCCCGGCGCGTAGGGCCAGCGCTCCTCGGCCAGGGCGGTGGCGCGGAGCCGGATCGCCGCCCGCCCGCTGAGGTAGCGGAAGCGGTAGTGGGCGCGGAAGCGGCCGTGGTGGTCGGTGCGGGTGACGAGCACCGGCCGCCAGCGGTGGGTCGCCTGCTCCAGGTACTGGATCGCGACCAGCTTGCCGCGGCGGGGGATCGGGGCGCCGCGGCTCATCACCTTGCCGGAGAGCCGGAGCGCCTGGCCGGTCCACAGGCTCGCCGGGGCGAGCTGGAAGGAGATGCCGCTGCGCACCCGCAGCTCCAGGCCCTGCCGGCTCACCGCCTCAAAGCCCCCGTCGCCGGCGAAGCTGACGGTGACCCGCCGTGAGGGGCCCGGTGGCAGCCGCAGCTCGAAGCCGCCCTGCTCTCCCGTCCTCACCGCAGCGACGGCGACCGGGGCCAGCGACCCGCGGGAGGGGTGGGATACGACGCGGATCTCGCGGTCGCCGAGGCCGGCCCCCTCGGCGGCCCCGGTGAGCCGACCGCTGATCAGCGCCGGGGCGCCGAAGGGGACGGTGAGCGAGTCGCCGCGGCCGTGGCCGCCGCGCAGCCGCGCGAAGAGCCGCGACTTCGCCTTCGGAACGCGGGGCGGCGGCACCCGGCGGATCGCCATCTGGGTGCCGTCAGCGCGCAATGAGGTGGAGGCGGTGTTGCCTGCGGCGTCGGCGGCGTCGGCACGGAAGACGAAGGTGCCGGTGCCGAGGTCCGGCATCGGAGCGACGAGGGCGGCCTCGTTGGTGGCGCCGCCTGGCACCAGCTTCGTCGGCAGCTCCGTCCAGCGGTCGGCGTCGACCCGCCGGTAGAGGATCTGGCCGCCGTCAGGCCCGGAGTGCGCATCGGCGACTTCCGCCACCACCTGACCGTCGGGCTGCGCCGTCGCGAAGGCGAGCTCGGGGCTGACGTCGTCCAGGCGCAGCGGCACAGTCACCGCCGAGCCCGGCGCCTCGTTGCCGGCTTCGTCGCGCAGCCAGACCTGCAGCGAGTAGCTGCCCGCGGCGGGCACGGAGAGGTTGGCGAGGCCGCGGCGATCGCGCCTGGCGGCGAACCTGATGCCGCTGTCGTAGCCGGCGCCGCCGGTGAGCCGCCAGGAGGCGCCGGCGATCGGGCTCGCCGCCCCCTGGTCGGGGTTCTGCCAGCCGAGGTCGAAGTCGTCGACCCGCCGCCACTCCTCGCCGCCCGCGAGAGCCACCGCCTTCGGGTGGACCGGTGGGTTGTTGTCGATCCGCACCGTGTAAGAGGAGGTGCAGCGCCGGTTTCCGGCGAAGTCGGTGGCGCAGGCCAGGACCTGGTGGGAGCCGTCGCCGAAGACGGTGGTGTTGACGCCCTGGTGGACCGTGGCTTCGTTCGGGCAGGGCCGCATCGCCGTCGCCTGCCACTCGCCGCTGATCATCGCCTTCGCGCAGTCGTGCTCGCTGAAGCCGATCCGGGTGCCGTCGAGGAAGCTCTCGGCGAAGCGGACGCCGCCGCCGAGGTCCGCGGACCAGACCGCGACGTCCTGGTTGCCGCGGCGCCAGCCGCCGGCGAGAAGGTCGCCGCCGACGCCGGCGTCCGGAGCGTGGTCGTCCTCGACCGTGATCGTCAACCCCCGCAGCGCCGACCACGACCCCTGTTCCAGGGAGCACCACTTGCTTTCCGCCCGGGCGCAGAGAAGGCGGTCTTCGAAGGCACCGACCGGCGAGGGAAATCCCTTGCTGAAGTCGCGCGGGGTCGTGTCGGTGGCGGTGGCGCTGAGGAAGGGCTGGAAGCCGCTGCCGGCATCGACGCCGAGCCGCTGCTCGATGCCGTCGTGGAGGGCGTGCCACCAGGTCCCGCGGATGGCGGTGATGCCGGCGCCCAGGGGCGCAGTCCAGCGCCAGCGGGCGAAGCGGGTGCCGGAGACGGTCCCCTGACCTTCGCGGGTGAGGCTCTTGACGTGGACGCCGGCGAAGGGATCGCCGCCGGGCGGGACGCAGTAGGCGTCGGGGCGGAACTTGACGCCGCCGGTCGTGTCTGCCCAGCTCGCGTCGGCGCCGGCGTACCAGCCGCACTGGGCGACCGCGTACTTCCCGGCCTCCGCCTTCGCCGCCACCAGGAGCAGCAGGCTGAAGGCCAGCAGCAGGCCCAGCGCAATGGTCCTCCCCACGGCAAATCTCGTCCCCGACATCGGTCCTCCTTCGCTCGATTGCGTACAGAGGTCCAAGGCCCGGGCGGCGAAAACTCTCCCCCCTCCCCGCCCCGAGCCAACGCCTTTGCGAGAATCGATCCGATGCCACTCCCCACTGAAGATCAGATCACCGAGGAGCTGCGCGCCGTCATCGACCCCGAGCTGCGGCGCTCGATCGTCGAGCTGGGCATGGTCCGCTCGATCGAGGTCAAGGAGTCCGGCCGGGTCGAGGTCGTCGTCTCGCTGACCACCGCAGGCTGCCCGATCCGCTCCCACTTCGAACAGGCCGTCGCCCAGAACGTCTCCCAGCTGGAAGGGGTGACCGAGGTCGCGGTCGGCTTCGACGTCCTTTCCGACGAGGAGAAAGGGCACCTGCAGCAGACGCTCGGCCGCGGCAAGCTGCCGCAGGGGGCGCTGGCGAAGGTGAAGAACGTGATCTGCGTCTCCTCCGGCAAGGGCGGGGTCGGCAAGTCGACGATGACCGCCAACCTGGCCGCGGCGCTGACCGCCGAAGGCCACCCGGCGGGCGCCCTGGACTGCGATGTCTACGGCTACTCGATCCCGCGCATGCTCGGGGTCAACCGCAAACCGGATGTGAACGCGGAGCGGAAGATCCTGCCGCTGGAGTCGCCGAGCGGAGTGAAGGTGATGTCGATCGGCTTCTTCGTCGAGGAGAACTCGGCCGTCGTCTGGCGCGGCCCGATGCTGCACAAGGCGATCCAGCAGTTCCTCGAGGACGTCGCCTGGGACGAGCTGGAGTACCTGCTGCTGGACCTGCCGCCGGGTACCGGCGACGTCTCGATGACGCTGGCGCAGCTGCTGCCGCAGGCGAAGTTCGTGGTCGTCACGACGCCGCAGCCGGCGGCGCAGTCGGTGGCACATCGCGGCGCCGAGATGGCGAAGAAGTTCGACCTCGAGATCCTCGGCGTGATCGAGAACATGTCCGGCTTCACGACCCCGGGCGGCGAGCGCTTCACGATCTTCGGCGAGGGCGGCGGCCAGCTGCTCTCCGACGAGCTCGACGTGCCGCTGCTCGGCAAGGTGCCGCTCTCCGAGCCGCTGCGCGAGCACGCCGACAACGGCTCGCCGCTGGTCATCGCCGAGCCCGACGCCCCCGCCAGCCAGGCGATCCGCCAGGCGGCGCGGGGCATCGTCGCGGCAACGCCGCAGGAGCTGCCGGTGCTGCAGGCGACGCCGAATGCAGCGGAAGCGCCCCCGGTGAGTGGCACGCCGCTGCCCGTCGTGCAGTAGCCGCTGGGCCGCACCCGCCCGGGATCGCCGTGGGGCTTTGGCAACCCTCAAATTGAGATGCGCGGGCCAGAAAGAGGGTCTCGCAGGTGGCTCCCGTCCTAGGCTGACGAATAAAGTGGCGGTACAACCCTCGAGGCCGGCTGGGGGTCCCTGAGTAGCTACTCGCGGCGCCGTAACCCACCGGCTAGAGGGTCCTGTGGCGCGGTAGCGTTTCGACCGTGAGAAACAGAGTCGAGTGGCCCCCGCTGAGAACTGACGTTGGTGCGCTTTTCTGTGCGGGCATTGCCATCGCGTGCATCGCGCTAAACCGCTGGTGGCCGGTAGCGGTCTTGGCGGTACTAGGCGTCATCTTCTGCGTAATCGCGCCTCGGATGGAGGGACCTTTTGGCTTCCAAGGAGGAAGCGGCACGCAGATCGGAGGGACTTTCTCCCGCAGTCGTCCCTCAATCGTGGTGGAAGCGGCTAGGCCTCCAACGGAACAGGGGCAGTTGCGGGAACAGCCTCCTCCGTCGTCCAGTAAAGAACCTGATTCGGGTTGACGGAAAGCACAGCCCCATCTGGGGATCTGACTTCAACCACCTCGTTATTCCGCAACGCCTGCTCAAAAGCCTTCGTCCAAGCGGCAGGATCAACGTCGAGACTCAACTCTTGTCCCTCTCGAAGTTGTAAACGGAGCGTCATGCAGCCTCCTAGCAGCCTTCAATTGACTACTGCAAGGCTACACGTCACCCCTACGGGCCTTCAAGTCCTCTAGCCATGCCCGCTATCACGGCTTTTAAGTCCTCAGCAAGTCGTCCCACACCCCCGCTTAACCGGCTCGTAGGGGTTGCCGGTTCTGGGTTGATCCCTTTCGGCGTGGTCTTCTGAACCGCTCGAATCTGGATGGTGAACATGGTCGAGAGCTCGCGCACCGCCGAGTGGGCGAAATACGCGGCCTCAGTCGGAGAGGGAGACCCGGCCGGGCGCATAGGACTTCCGATCAATACGTATGCTCTCCAGTTTCTGCTCGGGCACGTCGGCTTCATCGTCTTTGGAACGAGTCGGCCAGATCTGATCCCGCCGATTGAACCAGTCGTCACGCAAGACGGATGTGGCGTCATTTCGATATAGCCCGCTCCCCGCTCGCTCGATTGGCCACCTACTGGCGTCCGCGTCACCCCGACTGGCTCGCCCAGTCCCCTCTCCGCATCCGGGCCCTGGTGCGTGAGCAGGGTCTGTGCTGACCACCCGCGGGCCCTCTTCACCATGTCGCCTCAGGCGCCTATCTGACATGCGGCATTCGCCTAGCGGATAAGGGTGACCAACCGCACACAGTCGAGCGAAACTTCCTTCATCCTCCTACGTTAAGGTCTGCACATAAACGCCTAATCCCCGGCTAAGACGCCGGGGAGCGGGGGACCCAAGTGTCCGGGGCGAGCCCACCTTCGAGTGGGGGCGCAGGCTCCTTCAGCGCCAGCCCGTCAGCTAACCCCGCCGGCCGACGAAGGAGGAGTGAATGACGAACGCCCTTGGGGCGGGGAAAACCCCCGCCTCGCGCATCTGCATAGCGGTCCTGGCCCTGGTAGCGGCATTGTTTGCCGTGTCCGCGCCGGCCCAGGCTGAAACCCCGGGAGGGGTCTCCTCGACTACCCCGGAAGTGGTTGAACCAACCGCACCTCCCGGGAAAGCGATCATCGTCCGCGGTCGCGCGATCCCGCCGGCCGACGCGCCGGCGGCGGTGAAGAAGGTGATCGCCGCGGCGAACAAGATCCGCACCAAGCCCTACATCTACGGCGGCGGCCACGGTCGCTGGTGGGACGCCGGCTACGACTGCTCCGGCGCGGTCAGCTTCGCCCTCCACGGCGGCAGCCTGATCTCCACCCCGATGCCCTCCGGCTCCCTCGCCGGCTGGGGCAGCGCCGGCAAAGGTCACTGGATCACCGTCTACGCCAACGGCGGCCACGCCTACGCAATCATCGCCGGCCTCCGCTGGGACACCGCCGGAGTGACCAACGGAACCGGCCCAAGGTGGCACAAATCTCTAAAAGCGCAAGCGAGTGGGCCTTTCACGGCCCGCCACCCGACGGGGTACTGAGCTAAAAGCAGCTGATCGTAGGAGGGGGCGGGTGCCCCTCCCCAGAGGCTCCTGAGACCACATCGGCGCCCAGCAGCACGATCAGCTGCGCGACGGTCTCTGGGGAGGGGCACCCGCCCCCTCCCCTACCACCTAAGCAGCCTGGTTCTTAAAGTAATTCGCGTTGATCTCGGCGTATTTGGCCCACTCCGCCGGAAGCTGATCCTCGGCAAAGCAAGCGTCGACCGGGCAAGCCTCGACGCAAGCGTCGCAGTCGATGCACTCGTCGGGATCGATGTAGAGCTGCTCGACGTTGTCGTAATCGGCCTCGTCAGGCGTCGGGTGGATGCAATCGACGGGACAAACCTCGACGCACGAGTTGTCCTTCTGGCCTATGCACGGCTCGGCGATGACGTAGGTCATTCGGGCAAGTTCTCCTAGCTCGTATTTCCGGTGCCTGCCGGGGGCCCCGGTCAAGCGCAAGTGCACATTTTAGGGATGATGCGGCCATGCTGCTGTTGACGGGGGCCACTGGAAGCATCGGGTCGCGCCTGCTACCGCTGCTGCTCGAGCAGGGCGAGGAGGTCCGCTGCCTGGTGCGGGAGCCGCGGCGGCTGGGGGCGCGGCGGGTCGACGTGCAGATCGCGCTCGGCGACCTCGGCGAGATGTCGGATCCCTACCTGGTGCGGCAGGCGCTGCGGGGTGTCGACACGGTGATCCACCTGGCCGCCTCGATCCGCGACCAGCCGCCGAGGCGGATCGAGGAGCTGAACGGGCTGGCGACGGTGCGGCTGCTGCGGGCCGCGGAGCGCAGCGGGGTCGAGAGCTTCCACTTCTTCAGCGCCCTGGACGCGCAGGCGGCGCAGCGAACCCGGTTCTTCCGTGCCAAGTGGCTGGCCGAGCAGGCCGTCCTCACCTCGCCATTGGCTTCGACCGTCTTCGCCCCCTCGGTCGTCTACGACCACAGCGACCCCTGGATCACGCTGCTGCGCCGCTTCTCCTTCTTGCCGGTGCTGCCGGTCTCGGGCACGGGACAGGGCAGCTTCCAGCCGATCTGGGCGGCTGACGTGGCGCGCTGCGTGACCGGGGCGCTGGCGCTCGAGCGGCGCGAGGGGGAGCGCACGCGGCGCTACGAGCTGGCGGGGCCGGAGACGCTCACCTACGACGAGATGTCCGATCTGGTCAGCCGGGTCGCCGGGCGGCCGCGGCCACTGGTTCACATGCCGCTGCCCTTCGTGCGCCTTGGCCTGATCGCGCTGCGCAACCTCTTCGGCGAGGCCGTGTTCGCGACCTGGGAGGAGGCCGAGCTGATGGAGGTCTCGATGACCAGTGAGCGAGGGCCGGCCGACGCGCAGGCCCTCGGCGTCGAACCGCGAAGGATGAGCGATGTACTGGAGAGCACCTAGACAGGCGATGATGGTGGCGGTTTGCGCCGCTGCCCTGGTCGCGCCCACTCGGGCGACGGCCGTCTCGCTGGTGCCGCCGAAGCCGAACGTCTTCCTCGGCGTCAGCGACCGCGGCACCACGACCGAGTTCAGCCAGTTCGCCGAACTCACCGGCAAGCACCCGGCGCTGCTGCAGACCTTCCACCCTTGGGGGAACAGCCTCAACGAGGCCTACGAACGCTGGCGGGAAACGGCGACGCGGCCGGTCCTCCACATCTCCACCGCCGACGACCAGACGCTGGCGGAGCTGATCACCCCGCAGCAGATCGCCCTCGGTTACGGCGACGACTACCTGCTGCAGCTGAACGACTTCTTCGCCGGCAGGGGGTTGCCGGCCTACATCAGGCCGCTGGGCGAGCCGAACCGCTGCCTCAACGCCTGGTCGGCGGTCGAATGCGACGGCGCGCAGAAAGGCGGCGAACACACGACCGGCTGGTACAAGCAGGCCTTCCGCCGGATCGCCGCGATCGTCCGCGGCGGCCAGAGCCTGGAAGGCATCAACGCGACGCTGGCGGGAATCGGGCTGCCGCCGGTCAGCCGCACCAAAGGGCCGCCGCCGACCGAACTGCCGGCGGCGCCCGTCAGCATCGTCTGGAGCCCCCTCCCCGGCGGCTCCCCGCGGGTCAAGGGCAACTTCCCCGGCAACTACTGGCCCGGCCGGCGCTGGGTCGACTGGGTGGGGACCGACTTCTACTCGCAGTATCCGGTCTGGAAGGACCTCAACCGCTTCTACGCTGGAAAACAGTGGCGCGGGATGCCGGTGGCGATGACCGAGTGGGCCGTCTCCGAAGTGGACGACCCGCGCTGGGTCAAGCAGGTGATCGCCTGGACCGTGCACCACCCCCGCGTGAGGATGCTCGTCTACTACGTCGGCTTCGACGCCGGCAATCCCTACGACCTCGGCCACTACCCGCGCACCCTCAACACCCTCCGCAAAAAGATCCGCCGCCCCAACTTCCTGGAAACGGCCGACTACAACACCGGCCTGTTTCCACCGCTACCGCCCAAGCCGCGGAAAAAGTAACCCAGCCGTCACCCCAATAGGCCGATGGGACGATTTGTCCTTCCAGGAGGGTCTCATCGGCCCGTCGCTTCCAGAGCCTTGGACCTTCCGGCCCGTCGGCTCGGGGGCTATCGAAGCGCTGGGATCACTGGGCCAGGAGGCGTCGAACGGTCTCCGCCAGGACCCGTGGTTCAAATTCCACCTGCTCCCAGGTGAAGCGGGAGACCCGCCAACCGGCGAGCTGGAGGTGCTGCTCTCTTCTTCGGTCATCGACGAAGGCGGTGTCGGTGTCGTGGAAGCGTCGGCTGTCGCCTTCGAGGATCAGCCGCTGGGTGCGCCAGAGGAAGTCGGGCTTGTAGCGCCTGCTGCCGACCTCGAGAGTTACGTTCACCTCCGGCTGGGACAGGCCGACCTGGAGGCAGAGGTGCAAGAACCTCCGCTCAAGCTCACTGCGGCTGCGCTTGTTCTGCGGGTGGATCGAATCGATCAGCAACCGGAGCCGGGCTACGCCACGCCGCCCGCGTCCGCGACGAACTTGGTTGCGCAACTGCTTGTGGCTGATCAGCCGCATCGCTTCGGCCTCACCGACCGCCTTTCGCAGCTCCCAAGGCTGGAGCACGGCGGCCTGGTCGAGCAGTGGTTCTTCCTCGTCATAGAAGCCCCAGAGTGCAGCCGCGGATCCGTGAGACAGAACCGCCCCCTTCCCACAGGAAAGAACGGCAGCGAGGAAAACGCCCTCGACGGTCAGTCTTGGGTAACCGACCGCGAAGATCCCCTCGTAGATCCTGTGGAGTCGACCTGCCTTCACTCGGGCGGCAGCGGTTCTCCGATCCATTCCGATGCTTTCGAGCTGTCCCAGTGTCACGAGACCGTGCTGCCGGTTTGCGATCGCAGCGATCTCGAGATCCCAACGGCGAGGTCGTAACCGATGGGCCGGAATGTCGAGTTCTGCAGGGCGAGCGGCCGCGCTGTCTACCTTCGTTGGCCCTATCGGCCCGTCGGCGGGAGGGGGGACGCTCATCGGCTGGATCGTCGCGGGTCCTGGCGCGCGAGTGGTGCGCGAAATGTGCCGACTTGGAGACAGAAGGCGCGCTCGGGTCGCACTTCGCTTCCTCCGGGTGCATTTGCTGCCGGCCTGCACAAAAAGAGAGGCCCGGTTGCCCGGGCCTCTCGAAAGTCGCTCCCCCGTGAGGGGGTGCTGCATCCCCGTAGGGGGTGCCTACATCATCCCGCCCATGTCCGGCATGCCGCCGGGCATGCCGCCGCCGGCGCCGTTTTCCTCCGGCGGTTCGGCGATGATCGCCTCGGTCACGAGGATGTTCTTCGCGATCGAGGCGGCGTTCTCCAGGGCGGAGCGGGTGACCTTGGTCGGGTCGATGACGCCGGCCTTGATCAGGTCGCCGTACTCGCCGTTTGCCGCATTCAGGCCTTCGCCCTCCTTCAGCTCGCGGACCTTGTTGACCACGACCGAGCCCTCGAGACCGGAGTTCTCGGCGATTTGCCGCACCGGCTCCTCCAGCGAGCGGTGGATGATCCGGGCGCCCGTGACCTCGTCCGGCTCGCTCAGGCTCTCCGGGTCGAGACCGGCCTGCGCGTTCAGCAGGGCCACGCCGCCGCCCGGCACGACGCCCTCCTCGAGGGCCGCCCGGGTCGCCTGCAGCGCGTCCTCGACGCGGTGCTTTTTCTCCTTCATCTCGGTCTCGGTGGCGGCGCCGACCTTGACCACGGCAACGCCTCCGGCGAGCTTGGCGAGACGCTCCTGGAGCTTCTCGCGATCGAAGTCGGAGTCGGTGTTCTCCGCCTCCTGTTTGATCTGCTTGATCCGGCCCTTGATGTCCTCGCCCTCGCCGCCGCCGTCGATGATCGTCGTGTTGTCTTTGGCGACGACGACGCGACGTGCCTTGCCGAGCTGAGCCAGCTGGGTGTTCTCCAGTTTCAGGCCCATCTCCTCGGTGATCACCTCGCCGCCGGTGAGGATCGCGATGTCCTCGAGCATCCGCTTGCGGCGGTCGCCGAAGCCGGGGGCTTTGACGGCGACGCCGGTGAAGGTGCCGCGGAGCTTGTTCACGACCAGGGTCGCGAGGCACTCGCCCTCGACGTCCTCGGCCACGATCAGCAGCGGTTTCCCACCCTGCATCACCTGCTCGAGCACCGGCAGGATGTCCCGCACGGAACCGATTTTCTGGTTGGCGATGAGGATGTAGGGGTCGTCCAGCACCGCCTCCATGCGGTCCTGGTCGGTGACCATGTACGGCGAGATGTAGCCCTTGTCGAACTGCATCCCCTCGGTGAACTCGAGCTCCATCCCGAAGGTCTGACCCTCCTCGACGTTCACCACGCCGTCTTTGCCGACTTTCTCGATCGCGTCGGCGATCACGTTACCGATCTCGTCGTCGCCGGCGGAGATGGCGGCGACGCGGGCGATCTGGTCTTTGCCGGCGACCTCCTTGCTCTGCTTGTTGCGGAGGTTGTCGACGACCTCCTCGACAGCCTTCTCGATCCCGCGGCGCAGGGCGAGCGGGTTGGCGCCGGCGGCCACGTTCTTCAGGCCCTGGCGGACGATCGTCTGCGCCAGCAGGGTGGCGGTGGTGGTGCCGTCACCGGCGACGTCGTTGGTCGCGGTCGCGACCTCGCGGACGAGCTGGGCGCCCTGGTTCTCGAATACGTCCTCGACCTCGACCTCGCGGGCGATGGTGACGCCGTCGTTGGTGATCGTCGGCGCGCCGAACTTTTTGTCCAGCACGACGTAGCGGCCTTTCGGGCCGAGGGTGACCTTGACGGCGTTGGCGACGGAATCGACGCCTGCCTGCAGGGCCCCTCGGGCCTCCTCTGCGTACTTCAGCTCCTTGTGAGCCATCTGTTTCCAGTCCTCCTTAGTTGCGTAAGTCCGGTGGGCGCTAGCTGATCTTGGCCAGAACGTCCGACTCGCGAAGCACGAGCAGCTCGTCGCCCTCGACGGTCACCTCGGTGCCGCCGTATTTGGAGTAGAGAACCTCGTCCCCCTCCGCGACGTCGAGCGGGATCCGCTTCTCGCCGTCCTCGTCCCATTTGCCGTCGCCGACGGCCACGACCTTGCCCTTCTGCGGCTTCTCTTTGGCCGTGTCGGGAAGGACGATGCCGCTGGCAGTCGTCGCCTCCTCCTCGATCGCCTTGACGATCAGCCGGTCCCCGAGGGGCTTCAGCTTCATCCGTGAACCTCCGTTATCGGTCTGGGTGGTGAAAGTTGAGAATCGTCGCTCCAGAGCCGAATCTCAGCCCTTGCGACGCTTGGCACTCTCGGGGTGAGAGTGCCAACAGGCAAAAGATAGCGCAGCCCTCAGTCCATCGCCAAGAGAGGGCAGCCGACGAGCTCGGAGATTCCCTCGCCGCCGCGCCGCATAACCCAGTCGTGGTTCCACTCGAAGAAGGGGCGCAGGAGCGGCGCCATCAGGTTCATCCACGGCTTCGTCGTCCGCACGTTCCACTCGTAGAGGACCGCGGTCACCCCGTCCTGCTCGTAAAGGCGCCAGCGCCCGGTCCCTTCCAGCTCCCCCACCGCCTCCCCCTCCATCAGGGTCGGGTACTCGATCCGGGTCGTCGTCACCTCGAAGCAGATCCTGTAAGGCAACAGGCTCTTCCAGACCATGCGCGAGACGCTGCCCAGCCCTGTGTCGTCGCCGTGGTGGAGCTCGGTCGCCTCCTCCACCCCGCGCCACCAGCTCGGCCACTTCTCCTGCGCGTGGATCGCCTCCCAGACCAGCTCCCGAGGCGACTCGAGCAGCCAGGTGGTGAGGAAGGCGTACTCGGCCATCAGACGACGGTCATCTAGTTGCGATGGGGGGTCTCCCCGTTGCCCAGGTGCGCGCGCGGCGGCTCGACGATCTGGGAGAAGCGGATCACCGTCACCAGGTCCTCGTCGGAGACCGGGCGGCTGTAGATCTGCTCGAGGAAGCGCTTGGTCTCCTCGAGGCGGCGGAACTCGGGGTTGTCGTGCTCGATGTCGCGGCGGCTGAGGTCGGCGACGGGCTTGACCTCGACGTCGTCGATCACCGCGGTGAAGATCTTCTCGCGCGGGCTGTGGCGGAACCCGACCGTGATCCAGACGACCTGGCCGCGCTCGTACTTGTTGCTCTTGTCGCCGAGGCGGATCGTCGCGGTCTTGCGGCCGCGCTTCAGCTGGTCGACGAAGACCGCCGAGTAGAAGTTCAAGACGTAGATGCCGCCCTTCATCTGCGCTGCGAGCGTATAGGAGAGCGGTTCCGTGCGGGAAATGGACATTCGTTTGAGGCATCTGGACGAGTTTTGGGTGATTTGCGACGCCTCTGAAGGTTCTGGCCCTCGGGACCGATGTGCTCAGGGATGCCATCCAAGCTCGAATCTCTCCGACTGCCCCTGCTCGGCCTGATCGCCGCCCTCTCCCTCCTTCTCTTCGCCAGCCAGGCTCAGGCAATGAAGTGCGACGGCAAGAAGGTGACGATCAAGGGCACGTCCGGCAACGACCGCATCGTCGGCAAGAAGGCCAGCGACGTGATCTACGGCGGTGGCGGCAACGACGTCATCACCGGCGGCCCCAACGGCAACGACACGATCTGCGGCGGGCCCGGCAACGACAAGATCGACGGCGGCCGGGGCTTCGACAACCTCAACGGCGACGGCGGCAACGACATGCTCGAAGGCGACACCGGCTCCGACAACCTCGATGGCGGTGACGGCGACGACGCGCTCTCCGGCTCGAAAGGCTCCGACGGCCTCCACGGCGGCGGCGGCAACGACGTGCTCATCGGCTTCAAAGGCCCCGACAAGCTCGATGGCGGCGCCGGCGACGACTACCTCGACGGCCAGCAGGGCAGCGACAAGATGGACGGCGCGGGAGGCAACGACAAACTGCTCGGTGACAAGGGCAACGACACGATCGACGGCGGCCCGGGCGACGATCACATCGAAGGCGGCCCGGGCGACGAGCCCGACCTGCTGGGAGGACCTGGCGCCGACGAAGTGTTCGGCGGCGCTGGGATCGACCAGGTCGATGGTGGGCCCGGCGACGGCGACATCGTCCGCGGCGACTCCGGCACCGACAACCTCTCCGGCGGCGAGGGCGTCAACGACATCGTCTCCTACGCCAGCGCCACCCGCGGGGGCGTCATCGTCAGCCTCGCCGGCAACAAGGCCAAAGGCGACGGCCACGACAACCTCAGCGGCTTCGAGGACGTGGTCGGCTCACCGCAGGCCGACGAGATCGTCGGCGACGGCGGCGCCAACCGGATCGACGGCGGGGTCGGCAACGACGACCTGCAGAGCGGCGGTGGTGGCGGTCAGGCCTTCGGCGGCCCCGGCACCGACTCCTGCGAGGGCTTCAGCGTCGAGACCTCCTGCGGCCCCGAAGAGTCGCCGCCCCCGAGCCTCGCCTACGGGACCCTCAACCTCGGCCTCGACGGCTCCAGCCTGATCGTTCAGGGCAGCCCCCAGAACGACGACGTCCGCATCTCCCGCGGCGACGGCGCCTGGGTCGTCTCCTCGGCGATCCCGATCTTCTCCGGCGACGGCTGCGAAACCCCGCCCTCCAACGGCAACGCGATGGTCTGCCCCGACACCGGCGGCAAGGTGCCGCTGATCGTCGTCACCGGCGGCAGCGGCAACGATACGGTCGTCGTCGACCCGAGCGTCCCGGCCGGCGCCAAGGTCCGGATCAACGGCAATGCCGGCGACGACAACCTGGTCGGCGGCAACGGCGAGGACGTGCTGGAAGCAGGCGAGAACTACAACGGCCCCGACAACGGCCACGACCGGCTCGAGGGCGGCGGCGGCTCCGACGTCCTATATGCCGACCCGGGCGGGGACAACCTGCTCGGCGGCCCGGGCAACGACCTCCTCGTCAACTCCGTCGCCACCTGCCAGGGCCACGTCTACGACGGCGGCCCGGGGGAGGACACCGTCTCCTACGCCCGCTCGAACGACAACCTCCATGTCACCCTCGGCGGCAGCGGCGGCCCTTCCGGTTGCGGCAACGACGACAAGATCCTCGACGACAACGAGAGCCTGGAGGGATCCGACGGACCTGACGTCCTCGTCGGCGACAACGGGCCCAACAGCATCATGGGGCACGTCGGCAAGGACACCCTGATCGGGAAGGGCGGCCCGGACTTCATCGAAGCCCAGGACGGCCAGCGCGACAAGATCGACTGCGGCGGCGGTGGCGATGACGTCGTCAAGGACGGCAACGACGTCGCCTCCAGCTGCTGAGGCTTAGCCGGGCGTAAACCCTCCCTCGCCGATCAGCGGCACGAAGCGGCAGGGGGTGATCGGCACGGCTTCGCGGCGGTCGCCCAGGCGCCGGTAGAGCGTCAACACGTCGGCGTCGCCGGCATCGAGGGGGACGACGAGGCGGCCGCCCTCGGCGAGCTGGTCGAGCAGCGCCCGGGGCGGTGCCGGCGCCGTCGCGTGGACGGCGATCGCGGCGAACGGGGAGCGCCCAGGGACGCCGAGGCTGCCGTCGCCGACGGCCAGCTCGACATTGCCGACCCCGAGGACGTCAAGCCTTTCCCTGGCGCTACGCGAGAGCGTCCCGTGGCGCTCGACGGAGACGACATCGCCGGCGAGCCGCGAGAGCACGGCGGCCGAGTAGCCCGAGCCGGTGCCGACCTCGAGCACCAGCTCCGATCCGTCCAGCTCGAGGGCCTGGCAGATCGCGGCGACGATCCAGGGCTGGGAGATCGTCTGCTCCTCGCCGATCGGCAGAGCCTGGTCGGCGTAGGCGCGGTCGCGCAGCTCCGCGGGTATGAACTGCTCCCGCGGCACCTCCCCCATCGCCGCCAGCACCCGCTCGTCCTCGATCCCCCGCCCCCGCAGCTGCCGCTCGACCATCCGAGCCCGCTGTTTGGAGTAGTACGCCATCTGACGAGTGTCAGGCGCCGCCAGGCAAGGAACTCGCGCTGACGCGCTCGCACCCCGCCTTCGCCGGGGGTCGCCCGAATAGCAGCGCTATGTGGGCGACCGAGGACACCGCCAGGCGACGATCCGGACCCGTCAATAGATGTAGTTGCGGAGCTTGTCCGGTTCCAGCACAGTCACGCGGCCGCGGCCGGAGCGGACGACGCCGGCCCGCTCGAGCTCGGCGAGGAAGCGGCTGACCGACTCGCGCGAGGTGCCGGCGAGCTGGGCGAGGTCGGTCTGGTTCATGTTGATCGTCACCTCTTCGGTCAGCTCGCCGTCACCGTCGTGGGCCTCGCGGCTGAGCTGGGCGAGGATGCCGGCCACCCGGCTGGGGACGGTCTGAAAGGACTGGCGCGAGAGCCGGACGTTGGCGGCGCGGAGGCGGCGGACGAGACCGGCAACCAGCTTCAGCGAGATCTCCGGGTGCCGCGCCAGCAGCGCCCGCACGTCGTTCGCCGGCAGCGCCAGCAGCTCCCCCTCGCTCAGGGCCTCGGCGCTGGCGGAGCGCTTGTCGCCGTCGAGCATCGCCAGCTCGCCGAAAATCTCGCCCGGCCCCAGCGTCGCCAGCGTGATCGCACGGCCGTCGGAGTGTTCGCGGGTGACCCGGAAGCTGCCCTCCTTGACGATGTAGCAGGCATCCGAATCGTCGCCCTCGTGGAAGACCCGGGTCCCGGCTGGAAAGGTGCGGGGTACGGCGACGTGGGAGAAGCGCTCCAGCTCCCCCTCCTCCAGGTCGGCGAAGAGCGTCACGCTCTTCAGCAGCTCGACCGCGCTCTGATCTGCCTCAGGCACCGAACCGATTATGGCAATGGCCTGGCCGGCGAGCCGAATCCCGGCTCGGCCTTAGGCTGATTCAGGCCGACGCGGTGAGTTTTCTGGGACCACGGCTGAAGCCGGCGCCGACCAGGGACTCCTCGTGGCCAGAGCCGATTATCGCTTCGCCGTCGAGCTTCTCGACCGAAAGTTTGGGCAGGTGTCCGTCGCGGACGGCATCGGCCAGGGCGCGCATCGCCTCCTCCAGCTCGACGCCATCGAGGGTCTTGAGGCGGAGGAGGCCGCGGCCTCCGCGCTCGACGAAGACGAGGGGCTCGCCGTCGCGGAGGAGGAGGTGGGCTCCGGGAGTGCGGCCGGGACGGCGGCCGCCCTCGAGCTTCGGCCAGGGCAGGGAGGCGCCGTAGGGGTTGGCCGGGTCGGTCGCGGCGAGGACGAGGTAGCTGCCGTCGCGTTCGGGCAGCGAGCGCAGGCGCTCGACCGCGCCGGGGAGGGCGAACTGGGCGCCGCCGAGGCCCTCGACGAAGTAACCGCGGCGGGCGGTGCCGAGCAGCTCGAGGTTGCCGAGCTCCCCGTAGAGGGTCGAGAAGCCGCCTGGGATGCCCTCGGCCAGGACGGTCTCGCGGGTGACGATCCCGTAGCGCTCGAGCATCAGCTCGGCGGTGGCACGGAGCTTCGCGCCCGGCCCCGGAGCGTTGGCGAAGAGCGGTTCGGTCAGCGACCAGCGGCCCTGCACCGCGGCCCCGGTGGTAGAGCGGCGGCGGGCGAAACGGCGGCCGGGGCGTTCGGAGGGCGGCACGGCGCGCAGGCGCGGCGCCCGCAGCGGCGCGAACGCATCGTTGGTTGCCTGCCCGCTCCAGACCAGGTCCCAGAGGGCGTTGTGGATGTCCTCGGCCGGGTGGTCGAGCTCGACGACGAGGTCGAGCCAGAAGGAGGGGCCGGCGGCGAGGCGCTCGCGAATCGCCTCGTGGACCTCGCCGCTCGGCGAGTCCAGCTTCGAGTTCGACGGCGGCGGCCCGGCGAGGCGGACGTCCTCGCGGAAGTAGAGAGCAACGCGGCCGTCGCTGCGGCCGAGGGCGCCGGCGCCGATCCAGACCAGCTCGCCACTCGTGCAGAGCTCGTCCAACCAGCTCTGCGAGTAGGCGCCGAGGCGGCGCGGCAGCACGTCGGCCTCCCACGTCTTCGGCGTCAGCGCCACCCCCTGCAGCGGCACCAGCGCCTCGCGCAGACGGTCGAGCCCGGCGCCGGTGCGGCGGAAGGCGTCGACGTTCTGCCAGCTCGGCAGGAACCGGGCTAGCTCCCGCGTGTCGGCGGCCTCGACCTCTTTGCGCAGGCGGGCGAGGCTGGCGCGGCGGACCCGGCGCAGGACTTCGGAATCGCACCACTCGCGCTCGGTCCCGCCCGGCGCCAGCTCGCCGCGGACCATCGCCCCTTCGGCCTCAAGCTCGCGCAGGGCGGGCGAGGGGTCGACGCCGTAGCGGTCGGCCAGCTGCTGGGTCGGGAAGGGCCCGTGGGTGCGGGCGTAGCGGCGGACGAGGGCGCGCATCGCGTCGGGGTGTTCCTCGAGGAAGGTCTCCGGCAGGCCCGGGGGCTCGGGGACGCCGAGGGCGTCGCGGTAGAGGCCGGCGTCCTCGGCGGCGATGTAGCGCTCGCCTCCGGCCATCCTCACCGGCGCCACCCGCCGCTCGGCGACGAGTTTCTCCAGCATCGACTTCGCCGAGTAGCCCTCGGCGACGCGCTCCTCGCACTCCTCCAGCGTCAGGTCGCCGAGATTACGCAGCAGCTGCTGGAGGGCGTCGCGGTCGCCGGCGCGGCCGGCCTCGGTGCGGTGCTGCAGCTGCGCCTCGACTTCCTCCAGCGCCTCGGGGTCGATCAGCTCGCGCAGCTCCTCCTGGCCGAGCAGCTCGCGCAGGAGGTCCCGGTCGAGCGCCAGCGCCGCCGCCCGCCGCTCGGCGTTCGGCGTGTCCCCCTCGTACATGTACGTCGCGACATAGTCGAAGAGCAGCGAGGAGGCGAAGGGCGAGGCGGTCGGCGTCTCCACCTCGACCAGGCTGAGCGCGCGCGAGTGCAGCTTTTCCAGCAGCTCGGCGAGCGCCGGCAGGTCGAGGACGTCGCGCAGGCACTCGCGGTAGGTCTCGAGCACGACCGGGAAGCGGGGGAAGTCCCGCGCCACTTCGAGCAGGCTCTGTGACTTCAGCCGCTGCTGCCAGAGCGGCGTGCGCTTGCCGGGGTAGGCGCGCGGGATCAGCAGCGAGCGCGACGCGTTCTCGCGGAAGCGGGCGCCGAACAGGGCCGAGCCGGAGAGCTCGCCGACCACGAGGTCTTCGATCTGGTCGGGGTCGATCAGGACGAGGTCGGCGGGCGGCGGCTCGTCGGCGTCGGGGAGGTGGATGACGATGCCGTCGTCCGACCAGATCGCGTCGGCCTCGAGGTCGCGTTCGTCGCGGATCTTGGCGGCGAGGGCCAGCCCCCAGGCGGCGTGGACGCGGCCGCCGTAGGGAGAGAGGATGCAGAGGCGCCAGTCGCCGATCTCGTCACGGAAGCGCTCGACGACGATCGTCTCGTCGGAGGGGACGACGCGGGTTGCCTGCTGCTGCTCGCGCAGGTAGCTGACGAGGTTGGCGGCGGCGCGCTCGTCGAGGTCGTACTCCTTCGCCAGCTCGGCCGGATCGCGGCTGACCGCCTCGCGGGCGAAGGCGCCGATCGCCTTGCCGAGCTCGGCCGGGCGGCCGATCCCGTCGCCCTTCCAGAAGGGAACCGCGCCGGGGGCGCCGGGGGCAGGGGTGACGATCACCCGGTCGCGGGTGATTTCCTCGATCCGCCAGGTGCTGGAGCCGAGGAGAAACGTCTGGCCCGCGCGGGCCTCGTAGACCATCTCCTCGTCGAGCTCGCCGACGCGGCGGCCGTCGGGGAGGTGGACCCCGTAGAGGCCGCGGTCGGGGATCGTGCCGGCGTTGGTGACGACCAGCTGGCGGGCCCCTTTGCGGCCGTGGATCGTGCCTTCGGTCCGGTCCCAGACGATCCGCGGCCGCAGCTCGGCGAAGCGGTCGGAGGGGTAGCGGCCGTCGAGCATGTCGAGGACGTTCTCCAGCTGTTCGCGGGAGAGGTCGTGGAAGGACTGGGTCGAGGTGACCAGCTTCTCGACCTCGTCGACCTCCCACTCTTTGTGGGCCGCGAGCGAGACCAGGTGCTGGGCGAGGACGTCGAGCGGGTTCTGGGGGATCGTCGTCTCCTCGATCTCGGCCTCGCGCATGCGGCGGGCGACGACCGCGCACTCGAGCAGGTCGCCGCGGTATTTGGGGAAGATCCGGCCTTTGGAGACTTCGCCCATGCGGTGGCCGGCGCGGCCGATCCGCTGCAGGCCGCGGGTCACTGACTTCGGCGACTCGACCTGGATCACGAGGTCGACGGCGCCCATGTCGATTCCGAGCTCCAGCGAGGAGGTGGCGACGAGGCAGGGCAGCTCGCCGCTCTTCAGCATCTCCTCGACGACGGCGCGCTCCTCGTGGGACAAAGAGCCGTGGTGGGCGCGGGCGATCTCGACATAGGGTTCGGAATCTGCAGGGACCATCGTCTCCGGCCCGGCGGGTCCTGTCGCCGATTTGGTCCCACCATCCCTGCGCTGCAGTAGCTGCTCGGGATGGTCCCCCAAATCCGCGCCACCCCCCGGGAGGGGCGTGTTACCGAGTTGCTCGGTCGCGGGAAGCTCTTGTTCGCCTTCGCCGTTCGCAAGCTCGTTGAGACGCTTTGCCAAGCGCTCGGCAGCGCGGCGGTTATTCACGAAGATCATCGTGCTCGTGTGTTCCTGGACCAGCTCGAGCAGCTTGGGGTAGATGGCCGGCCAGATCGACCTCACATGCGCGCTGGGCTCGACTTCGGTCGGCGGCGGCCCGTCCTCGCTCGGATAAGCGGGGGCTCCGGGGTCAGCCATGTCCTCAACTGGAACGACTATCTCCAGGTCGAGAGCCTTCTTCTGCCCAGCATCAACGATCCGACAGCTCCGCTTCGGCCCGACCAAGAACTGTCCGATCCTCTCCAGCGGCCTCTGGGTCGCGGAGAGCCCGATCCGCTGGATCCCCTGCGCTCCGTCTGAGGGGTTGGGGGGGTCCTCCCCGGACCCTCCCCGGCTGTTGTCCGGGGAGGACCCCCCCAACCCCTCCCCGCGGACCAACCAATCCAGCCGCTCCAAGGTCAGGGCCAGATGCGACCCCCGCTTGGTCTGAGCCACCGCGTGAATCTCGTCGACGATCACCGCTTCGACCCCGGTGAGGATCTCCCGTACGCTGGAGCTCAGCATCAGGTAGAGCGACTCCGGCGTCGTGATCAGGATGTCCGGCGGTTCTTTGGCCATCGCCCGCCGTTCTTTCTGTGAGGTGTCCCCGGTCCGCAGCCCGACCGAGATCTCGGCGCCGATTCCGCGCAGGGGGGCGCGCAGGTTGCGCTCGATGTCGTAGGAGAGCGCTTTCAGCGGCGAGACGTAGACGAGCTTGACGCCGCCGCCGAGGTCGTCCGCCCGCGCCAGCTTGTCGATCCCCCAGAGGAAGCTGGCAAGCGTCTTCCCCGACCCGGTCGGGGCGCAGATCAGGGCGTGCTCGCCGCTGGAGATCGCCTCCCAGCCGCCGGCCTGGGCCGGCGTCGGCCCCTCGAATGAGGCCTCGAACCAGCGCCGAACCGGCGTGCTGAACGGCGCCAGCGGGTCAGATCCGGCAGTCCCTTTCGCCTTGGTAGCCAACCCACCGATCTTACGCAGATCGGTGGGTTGGCCTCAGGCGGTTATGGAGTTCCGCCGGCGAACCTGACGTATTCGAACCAGGACTTCTTCGGCGTGAAGCCGGCGCCGAAGAGGCCGGAGCCGTCGCAGAAGTTGCAGGCGGCGCCGTAGTCGTCGATCGAGAACCAGTAGACGCGCTGGATCCGCCACTTGCGCTGGTTCTTCTTCAGCAGCGAGAAGGCGCCCCGCAGCTGCTTCGCCTGGCCGGCCGGGCCTTTGGCGAAGGAGTTGCCCGGGCTCCTAGGGCCCGAGCTCCAGCCGAGCTCGGTGATCCAGATCCCGGTGCCGGCGTCGTGGTGTTTCTTCATCACGTCGCGGACTTCTTCGACCTGCGGGGTCAGCAGCTGGTACTTGGCCGAGTAAGGGTGCAGCGCGATCCCGTCGAACCTGGACGCGATCCCCCGCACCCTGTAGAGGCTTTCGAGGAAGTCGGAGGCAAACCAGTTGTGGTTGCCGGTCTTCGCGTTGCCGCCCTTCGGCCAGGCGAAGAGCCCGGCGAGAATCACCTTCGCGCCGGGGTCGGAGCTTTTGATCGCGGTCGAGGTGATCTTCACCATCTGCGCGTATTCGGTCGGGTTCGGCTTGTAGACGAAGAACTTGAAGTTCGGCTCGTTCCAGACCTGCCAGTTGCGCAGGGGCCGGAACGGCACGCCCGGGTTTTCGCTCCAGAAGGAACCACGGGGCCCGTAGCGGGCGATGGCGGCCTTGACGAAGGTGATCCAGCCGGCCCTGGCAGAGCCCTTCACCGGCAGGTGGGCGGGGACCGCGACGCCGCCGCCGACCGGGACCAGCCTTTCGGCCCAGCCGGGGATACCGGCGAGGAAGGGCAGGACGTCGATGCCGGTGCGGGCCGCCTCGGAGATTTGCGAGTCCGTCGCGCTCCAGTCGAAGGCGGCGCCTTCGCTCGGCTGCGCGGTCCCCCAGTTGACCGGCAGCCGGATCGTGTCGACACCGCCGCGGTGGACCCGCTGGTACTGCTCGACGCCGAGCGGGGACTGCGGCACCGCGCCCCAGAACCTGGCCGGCAGCGCCTGCGCGGCCGTGGCCGAGCAGGCGAGGAGGACCAGCGCCGACAGGGCTGCGAGGGCCAGGCGCGGGCGCACGCCGAGACCGGTCATCCCGCTTGCTCTCGCCATCGCTCAGCCCGCCTTCGGGGCGGCGGAGGAGTCCGGCCGGCGACGCTGGCGCATGATCACGATCCCGGCCGAGATCGCCGCCAGCAGCGCCAGGGCGATCAGGATCGGCACCACTGGGGAGGAACCGCCGTCGTCCGACGTCTGGCTGCTTTCCGGCAACGCTTCCCCCAGCGCCAGCTTGCCTTCCGCGTCCTTGCCGCCGTTCGCGTGTTGAGGACTGGTGGAACCGTTTCCGGCCTGACCTCCACCAGCGCCGCTTCCGGAGCCCATGCCAGCATCTCCATCCGATGAGCCGCCAGACCCAGACCCGCCGCCGCCGGCTTGATTGGAGGCGTGGGCGTTGCCGCCTTCGTCGCCGCCGCCCACTACCGTCGGGGTCGACTTGTGGCTGCCGTAGGCGGAAGGGGTTTCATTGCCGTATTCGACCCCGGAAGAATCCGCGTTAGCGGCGACCGGAAGACAGGCAAATGCCAGCAGAGCAAGCACTGACAGAAGCGAGAAAACGGATCGGTTCCAGGCGTGGCCCTGGTGGCGGCTCCCAAGCATGGCGCGCAAGGTTAGAGGAAAGCGCGGCGGCTTTCTCCCCACTTTTGCTGATCGGGGGCTTGGCTCTGACGGGCGGTGGTTTCGAGCTCGGAGACCGTCACATCGCGGGCCTCGGCGTCTGGCTGCTGGTTGCAGCGCTTTTGGCTCTGGGCGCCGCCGGACGCGCCTCGCTGGCGAAGCCGTTCTACTGGGGCACGGGACTGGTTCTTGCCTTGGCGATTTTCTCTGGGGTCTCATCTTTCTGGTCCGGTTCGGTTGAGTTGAGCGTGACCGAGGGCGATCGCGTTCTCATCTACCTCGGCGTCCTCCTGGCCGCGTTCCTGATCGCCCAAACCGACCAAAGGCGCCAACGTTTCGCTGAAGGGATCGTTTTTGCGCTGATCCTTGTCGGCTTCCTCGGTCTCGCCACCCGCCTCCTCCCCCACGTCTTCCCAGTCGCGGAGGGCCTGGGGAGCGGTCCGCGCCTGCGCTATCCGCTCGGCTACTGGAACGCGAACGGCGTCGCCTGCGGGATAGCCGCGGCGCTGATCCCCTGGCTGAGCCGGCGCTCGCTGACGCCGGCGCTGCGCGGGCTTGCCGTCGCCTGCCTGCCGGGGGTGCTGCTGGCCCTCTACTTCACCTACTCGCGCGGCGGCGTGCTGGCGCTGCTGGTCGCCGGCGGCTGCCTCCTCGCCCTCTCCCACGACCGTCTCTGGATGCTGGGGACGCTGGGGGCGGGGATCCTCGGGGCGCTGCCGGCGGTCCTGGCGGTGCAGGCCCGCGGCAGCCTCGCCGACAACGTCGACAACGCTGCCGCGGTCGACCAGGGCCTGGTCGTGCTGCTGATCCTGCTGGCGGGGACGGCGCTGACGCTCGGCCTCTTCGCGCTGATGCGGCGGCTGACCCGCCGCCGCGGCACCCTCACCGGCCGCGCGGTCGCGATCTCGCGCGACCGGCGGGCGCTGCGGGCGGTCGCGATCGGCGTCGCGGCGCTCGCCCTCGTCGCCGTGGCCGCGGTCGGCGGCCGCGCCTGGGACCAGTTCTCCAGCTCCGACATCGAGTTCCCGAACCAGCCCCAAAAGCACTTCGGCGAGGCTTCCGGGGGCGGCCGCCACGACTTCTACCGCGTCGCCCTCGACGCCTTCGGCGAAAAGCCGGTCGCCGGCAACGGCGCCGGCACCTACCAGTTCTCCTGGGTGAAGCTGCGCACGCTCCCCACCCCCGTGCACAACGCCCACTCCCTCTACCTGGAGGCCTTTGCCGAGCTGGGGCTGATCGGTGGCCTGCTGGTGCTGGGGGTGATCGGCTTCATCCTCTGGACCGGCTTCTCTGCCTGGCGACACTCGAGCGGCATCGCCCGCGAGCGCAACGCGGCGCTGCTGGCGGTGGCGCTGGCGCTCGCGGTGGGTATGGCAATCGACTGGTTCTGGGAGATAGCCGCGCTCGGCGCCGTCTTCTTCCTCGCCGGCGGCGCCCTCCTCGCCGCCCGCTGCGGCCAGATCGCCAGCGCCCGGGGCGCCGGCGGCGGTCGCGGCGAGAGGCCCGGGATCTGGGTCGCGATCGCCGGCCTCGCCGTCGCCTGGATCACGGCGCTGGCGCTGATCGGGCCGCTCCTGGTCGACCGCGAGATCGACGCCAGCCAGGCCGCGGCGGCGGAAGGCAACTTCGGCGTCGCCGTCGAAAAGGCAAACACCGCTCGCTCGATCGAGCCCTGGGCAGCAAGCCCCTACGAACAGCTGGGGCTGCTGGCCGAGGTGGAAGGCGACTACGCCACCGCCGCCGCGCAGATCGGCAGGGCGATCGACCGCGAGGAAGGCAACTGGGTCCTCTACTACCTGCGGGCGCGGATCGAGCATAAAGCCGGCGAGGAAGCGGCGGCGCGGGCCGACCGGCGCCGGGCGCGGGAGCTGAACCCGCGGGAGAGCTGCCTGCGCGAAGGGTGGGAAGGATGCGGATGACGACCAAGCCCCCGCAGCCGGCTCACGTAGAGGTCGAGAAGCCCCGGCTCGGCGATCAGCAAGGCCCGTGGGGCTCGCGGCGGCGCGGGATGATCCTGCGCCGCCTGCTCGCCGCCGGCGACTGGCTTTCTCTGGTGGGGACCCTCTGCGCGGTCACCGCCGCCACCTCGACGACCGACATCGCCACGCTCTTCTGGGCAACGCTCTTCAGCCCCGTCTGGATCCTCGTCGTCAAGCTGCACGGCCTCTACGACAACGACCATCGGCGGATCCGCCACAGCACCCTCGACGAGCTGCCCTCCTTGGTCTCGACCAGCGCCCTCGGGACGCTGCTGCTCGACGGCCTGCTGGCGCTGAGCCCGGTCGGGCCCCTCTCGCCGCAGAGCGCTATAGCCGTCGGGGTCGGCACCCTCGCCGCCAGCTTCGTCCTGCGGGGGACGATCCGCTTCCTCTGGCACCGGCTGACCCCGGTCGCCACCGGCGTCGTCGTCGGCCCCTCCACCGTCGCCGACCTGATCGCCCGCCGCGTCTCCACCCACCCCGAGACGAGGCTGGCGCTGGTCGGATACCTCTCCGCCTCCGAGGAGCGGCCGGCGCGGGAGCTGCCGCGGCTGGGCTCGGTCGACGACCTCTCCCGGGTCGCCGGCGAGCACGCGATCGAGCGCGTCGTCGTCACCGAACAGGAGATGGGCGAGGGAGCGGCCGAGCGGCTGATCGAGCAGTGCAAGGCGGCGGGGCTGGCGCTCACCTTCCTGCCCCAGCACTACGGGCTGCTCGGGCCGGGGATCGAGCTGAACCGGCTGGCCGAGCTCCCCGTGCTCGACTTCCGCTTCAGCGACCCGCCGCGCTCGACGGTGGCGATGAAGCGGATGATGGACGTTCTCGTCTCGGCGCTGCTGTTGCTGTTGCTCTCGCCGCTGCTGCTCGCGGTCGCGCTCTGGATCCTGCTCGACGACGGCCGTCCCGTCTTCTTCCGCCAGCGCCGCGCCGGCAAGGACGGCGTCCCCTTCACGATGCTGAAGTTCCGGACGATGGTCACCGACGCCGAGCAGCGGCTGCCGGAGCTGGTCGATTTCGCGACCCTCGACCAGCCCGCCTTCAAGATCCCCGACGACCCCCGGGTTACCCGAGCCGGCCGCACCCTGCGCCGGACCAGCGTCGACGAGCTGCCGCAGCTGATCAACGTCCTGCGCGGCGACATGTCCCTGGTCGGGCCGCGGCCGGAGGAGGAGGGCGTCGTCGCCCTCTACGACGAACGCCAGCGCAGCCGCCTCGCGATCAAGCCGGGCATCACCGGCCCGATGCAGGTCTACGGCCGCAGCGACCTGACCTTCGAGGAGCGGCTGGCGATGGAGCGCGACTACCTCGACAACCTCTCGCTGCTGACGGACCTCGAGATCCTGCTGCGGACGCCGCGGGCGATGGTCCGCGGCGAGGGCGCCTACTAACAGCGCCATGCTCCAGCTCGAGGTGGTGATCGTCAGCCACGGCGCCGAAGCGCTACTGCGGCGCTGCCTGCTCTCGCTGCGGGAGCACCCGATCGGCGAGGGGGAGATGCGGGTCACCGTTGTCGACAGCGGCAGCCCCGACGCGACGCCGGACATGGTCGAGCGCGAGTTCCCGGAGGTGCGGCTGCTGCGACGCGGCAACATCGGCTTTTCCGCGGCCAACAACCTGGTCCTGCGCGAGAGCGAAGCCGAGGCGGTGCTGCTGCTGAACCCCGACACCGAGGTCTACGCGGGAACGCTCGACGCGGCGCTGGGGCGGTTGCTGGGCGAGGCGCGGATTGGGATGGTCGGGGTGAAGCTGGTGACCGAGAGCGGCGAGCTCGACCACGCCTGCAAGCGCTCGTTCCCGACGCCGCTCTCGGCGCTGGCCCACTTCACCGGCGTCGGCCGCGGCGCGGGCGCCGGCGCTGCGCTGAGCCAGTACCGGGCGACCCACCTCGGCGACGACGAGCCGGGCGAGGTCGATGCCGTCAACGGCGCCTTCATGCTCTGCCGCGCCGAGGCGATCCGCGAGGTCGGCCTCCTCGACGAGGGCTACTGGCTCTACATGGAGGACCTCGACTGGTGCCACCGCTTCTGGGACGCCGGCTGGAAGGTCTTCTATGAGCCGGCCGGCGTCGCCCTCCACGTCAAGGGCGGCTCCAGCTCCTCCCGCCGCGCCCCCAGGCAGGAGATCGCCTTCCACCGCGGCATGGCCCGCTTCTACCGCCGCTTCGACGCACCCGAGAACAACCCCCTCCTCAACGCCGCCGTCTACGCCGGGATCGTCGCCAAGCTGGGAGTCAGCCTGGGGATCACCTACCTGCGCCGCGCGACGTAGCCGTCCTGGTGGATCGGCAGCTCGGGGGCGCCGAGCTCGAAGCGGCGCACCTCGGCGAAGCCGGAGAGCAGGTCCCCGGTGACGAAGGAGGGCGGGTGGTAGACGGTGCAGAGGTTGCTGCCGGCGCGACGGGGGCGCTGGACGACCATCTCGCCGGCGTCGAAACGGTCCTGCTCGCGCCGATCGAGCCGGTGGCGAAGCCTCTCGCCGAGGACGCTCATGACCAGCAGCCCGTCGGGGCGCAGCAGGCGCTCGAACTCGGCGAGCCAGGCCCGCTGCCGCCGCTCGTCGAGATGACTGAAGACCGAGAGGGCGTAGATCAGATCGAAGCCGCCGCTGTCGAAGGGCGCCGGCGGATCGAGCTCGTTGCCGGTCGCCCGCAGGTGCGGCAGGTTGGCTTGGGACCAGCCGACCAGGTCCGGGTTGTAGTCGCAGCCGTAGACCTCCGGCCCCTCCACCCCGGCCCAGTGGCGGGCGACCCGGCCACAGCCACAGCCGAAATCGAGGATCGCCCGCATCTCGCCGACCGGCCGGCCAGACTCGGCGGCGGCACGCTGGATCGAGTCGCACAGCTGAGCCCCGAGCGCGAGGAAGAGGTCCGGGTCGGCGCTGCGGCCGTCGACGAGCAGGCGAAACCGCGGCGGTGGCAACGGCAGCCCTTTGGCATCGAGCTTCGGCCTCGGGGCGCGTAATGCGAGCCACCCCTCGCGCAGCCGCTCGACCGGCGCCAGCAACCTGGTCCGGTCGAGCCCGTCGGCGATCCGGCTTCGCGTCTGCTGGCGCATCCCGCGGAATTCAACATCAACCGGGAGAAAAAGTCGCGGCTACTCGGTGGATTCCCCCGCAGTTCTCAGAAAGGCAGCGAGTCCGCGACCTCCGAGAGGCGCGGCGCGGTCCTGTCGCGCTCGCTGAGGAGCGGGTCCTCGACTTCCCAGTCGACGGCGACGTCGGGGTCGTCCCAGGCGATGCCTGACTCGGTGGCGGAGTCGTAGTAGCTGGAGACCTGATAGGCGACGTCGGCTTCCTCGGAGAGGACGGCGAAGCCGTGGCCGAAGCCGACCGGAACGAAGAGCTGGCGGTGCCTGGCGTCGTCGAGGCGGTGGCCCTCCCAGCGGCCGAAGGTGGGCGAGCCGCGGCGGAGGTCGACGGCGACGTCGAGGATCTCGCCGCGGGCGCAGCGGACCAGCTTCGCCTGTCCCGGCTCGGTCTGGAAGTGGATCCCGCGCAGCGTCCCGCGGCGCGAGCGCGAGTGGTTGTGCTGGACGAACTCGGCCTCGACCCCGAGCTGACGCCAGGCGTCGCGGCTGAAGGACTCGAGCATGAAGCCGCGCTCGTCGCCGTGGACGACCGGCTCGATCAGGACGAGCCCATCGAGCTCCGTGGGCAGGCGCTTCGCCACTAGCCGAGGCTCTTCCCGTACTGCCGCTCGTAGTAGGCACGGTATTCGCCGGAGCGGATCGGGCCCCACCACTCCTCGTTCTCGCGGTACCACCGCACGGTCCGCTCGAGACCCTCGGCGAAGTGGACCTGCGCCTCCCAGCCGAGCTCCTCCTTCAGCTTCGCCGAGGAGAGCGAGTAGCGGCGGTCGTGGCCGGGGCGGTCGGTGACGTGCTCGATCAGCGACTCGTCGGCGCCGACCAGCTCGATCACCCGCTTGACGACCTCGACGTTCTCGCACTCGTCGGGACCGCCGACGTTGTAGGCCTCGCCGGCCTTGCCCTCGGCGAGCACCGTGTGGATGCCGCGGCAGAAGTCCTCGACGTAGAGCCAGTTGCGGACCTGGCGGCCGTCGCCGTAGACCGGCAGCGAGTCACCGTGGAGGGCGTTCAGGACCATCAGCGGGATCAGCTTCTCCGGGTACTGGCGCGGGCCGTAGTTGTTGGAGCCGCGGACGATCGAGGCGTCGATGCCGTAGGTGTGGAAGTGGGCGGAGACGAGCAGGTCCCCGGCCGCCTTCGTCGCCGAGTAGGGCGAGGAGGGGTCGAGCGGCGAGGTCTCGGTGAAGGAGCCGGACGCGATCGACCCGTAGACCTCGTCGGTCGAGACCTGCAGGTAACGCTCGACGCCGAGCTCGCGCGCCGCGTCGAGCAGCGTCCCGGTGCCGACCACGTGGGTGCGGGCGAAGGCTTCCTGGTCGTCGATCGAGCGGTCGACGTGACTCTCGGCAGCGAAGTTGACGACGGCGTCCGCGCCCTGCATCGCTTCGCGAACGACGGCCGGGTCCTCGATCGCCCCCTCGATCAGGTTCGTCCCCTCCGGCAGGTTCTCGCGCCGCCCCGCGTAGGTGAGCTTGTCGAGGACGACGACGTCGTGCTCGTCCCCCACCAGGCGCACGTAGGTGGAGCCGATGAAACCCGCCGCTCCGGTGACCAAAAGCCTCATTCCGAACCTGCCTCCGCTTGTCGTTGGGCGAGATAGCCTGCCAGCCCGTCCTGCCAGCTGGGCAGCCGGATCGCGTGTTCGCGCTGGCTGACCAGGGCCGAGAAGGCCGGGCGCGGCGCCGCGGCGCCGAATTCCTCGCTGGTGATCGAGAGCACCCGGCACTCGACCTGCGCCTGCTCGAAGATCTCCCGCGCGAATTCGTACCAGGAGCACCGGCCCGAGGCCGCCATGTGGTGGATGCCGTACTCGATCCCCTCGATCAGGCGGACGATCCCGTAGGCAAGATGCCAGGTGTAGGTCGGCGAGCCGACCTGGTCACGGACGACCGTGACCTCGTTCTGCGCTTCGGCGAGGCGCAGCATCGTCCCGACGAAGTTGCGTCCGCCGACGCCGAAGAGGCCGGCGGAGCGGACGATGAAGTGGCGCTTGTTGGCAGCGGCCACCGCCTCCTCACCGGCCAGCTTCGTGCGGCCGTAGGCCGACAGCGGCGCCGGCTGGTCGCTCTCGACGTAGGGCGCGCCCTTGGCGCCGTCGAAGACGTAGTCGGTGGAGACGTGGACGATCCGCGCTTCCACCTCGGCCGCCGCGGCGGCGACGTTGCCCGCGCCCCCGCCGTTGACCGCGAAGGCGGCCTCCTCGGCGGTCTCGGCGCCGTCGACGTCGGTCCAGGCGGCGCAGTTGATGACGACGTCTGGCCGCTCCAGCTCCAGCCGCCGGCCGAGCTGGGCGGGGTCGGTGACGTCGAGCTCGACGCGGCCGTAGCCGACGACCTCGTGGCCGGCGTTGCCGGCAGCGAGCATCACGTCGCGGCCGAGCATCCCGGCGGCTCCGGTGACTAGGAGCTTCACTCCCGGCCCGTTTTGAGATCGAGGTACCGCAAGGACGGGACAGGGTACGCAACGAGCAGCTAGGTTTGCGGCCGTGAACCGGCAGGGTGCCTGGCGCCAAAGCCTCAAAGCTGCGTGGGTGCCGTTCTGGTCGAGCCGCCTGGTCGTCTTCGGGGTCGCGATCTGGGTCGCCTACGTGGGCATGCCGATGGGCGAACAGCCCGACGCTGTGGTCCTCTCCCATCCCTTCGGCGGCTGGCCGGCTGGCGAATTCCTCGACCTGCTCTTCTCTCCGCTGGCGAAGTGGGACGCGCAGCACTACCTGGCGATCGCCTGGGACGGCTACGTAGAAGGCCACGCAGGGCTGCCCCCGGTCGACCGCCGGCCGGCCTTCTTCCCCCTCTATCCGGGGATCGTCCACGTCCTCAGCGGCTTCGGCTACAGCCCCGCCCTGGTCCTCCTCTACGCCTACGCCGTCTCGCTGGCGAGCTTCTTCGGCGCCCTGGCGATGATCCACCGCATCGCCGTGCTTGAAATCGGCGAGCGCTATGCCGGGCCGGCGCTGACCCTGCTGGCCTTCTTCCCGGCCTCCTTCTTCTTCGGCATCCCCTACACCGAGTCGCTCTTCCTCCTGCTCGCTGCCGCCGCCTTCCTCGCCGCCCGCACCGGGCACTGGGCGCCGGCGGGCGTCGCGATCGCGCTGGCCTCCGCGACCCGGGCGCCCGGCATCCTCCTCCTCGTCCCGGTGGCGCTCTTCTACCTCTACGGGCCCCGCGCCGACGGCGAGCCGGCCGGCAGGCGCGGGATCCGGCCCCGCTACCCGATCCGGCCCGACATCGCCTGGCTGCTGCTGGCCCCGCTCGGCCTGATGGCCTTCAGCCTCTACCTGAACCACGCGCTCGGCGACGCCTTCGCCTGGCAGCACGCGCAGGAGACCTTCGGCCGCCTCGGCACCGACCCCTTCACCGGTACCTGGGATGCGGTCCGCGAGTTCGGGATCGCCGTCGGGCAGGCGGTCAGCGGCCAGTACCGCGAGCCGGTGGTCGACCACTGGAACATCCTCCAGCTCGTCTTCTTCGTCTTCGCGCTGGTCGGGGGGATCGCTCTCCTGCGCAAGCTGCCGGTTGCCTACGGCGCCTGGGTCCTCGTCTCGCTGGTGCCGATGCTGATCTCGCAGGCGCCGGTCAGCCCGCTCTGGTCCGCCCCGCGCTTCGTCGCCGTCCTCTTCCCGCTCTTCTTCTGGCTGGCGATCGTCTGCGAGCGCCACCGCGCGACCCAGACGGTGGTCGCGATCTTCGCCGCCGGCACCGCCCTCTTCGTCACCCAGTTCACCCTCTGGGTCTTCGTCGCCTGAGCCTCAGCGGCGCTCGCAGGAGTGCAGGCGGTCACGGCGATCGCGGTCGCCGCCGATCTTGTCGCGGCCGCTGCCGCAGAAGATCCGGTCACGGCTCCGGTCCGGTCGCGTCAGGAGCAGGTCGGACCCCGCGTACGACTTGACCAGGTCCGCCCCTGGGCCGGGAGCGATCAGGTCCCCCTCGTGACCGCCGAAGATCTGGTCGCGTCCCCTTCCTCCCTCGAGGATCGCGCTGCCGGAGCGAGGAGCGATGAGCATGTCGTTGCCGTCGCCGCCCTCGGCGAACATCTCCAATCGCGGGACACCCCGAGCTTCGATCAGGTCGGCACCGGGCCCGCCGTCGAGGACGAAGAGGAGAAGCTGCGAGGGGTTGGAGGCGACGGCGAGATCGAGGTCGTCGTCTTCCTCCGCGTTCAGGTTGACGCCGCTTTCGTCGCCGGAGTCCATGAAGCGGAAGTGATCGCGCCCACCGCTGCCTTCGAAGTTGGCGTAGCCGCTGCCGCTGAGGGTGAACTCGATCTCGGAGGAGCCTTCGGCCTCCAGGGTGGCGCCTGGCGCAAAGGATCCGCCCGAAAGATCGACCCAGACCGAGCCTTCGCTGCGGAGCGCGATCTCGACCCGGTCGGTGTCGGTCACGGTTGGCTGGTGCCCCCCGCAACCGAGGGCGGAACCGGAGGGCCCGGCGACGAGGATCTCGCTCCCGGAGCGCCGGACCTCGACTTCGTCGAACCGGGTTGCCGTGATCGAGAGGGCCATCGTGGCGCTGTTGTAATCGCAGCCGATCTTCGCCTGGGTCGCCGCCGGGACGAGAAGGGCGAGCAGAGAGACTGCGCCCACGAGCAATGTCGTCCACGGGACTGATCTACGCAACGAGGACATAAGGATCAGATAGTTCCTATCAAAAACCCGCTGCCTCCCCCGTCAAGCCCTAGACGAGTTTGATCTCGGAACGGTCGCCGACGAGGAGGCGCAGCGTCTTCGGCATCCCCTCGCTGCGGGTCAGCTTCACTTCCTTGCCGAGCAGGCTCGCCTCCATCCGGGTGCCGAGATCCTCGACCACGGAGCCGGAGAGGACGATCGAGTTCTCGACTTCGGAGCGGCGGACGTGGACGTCGTCGCCGATCGAGGTGTAGGGGCCGATGTAGGCGTCCTCGACGCAGGCGCCGGCGCCGATCACCGCCGGGCCGCGGACGACGGAGCGCTCGAGCCGGGCGCCGGGGCTGAGGACGACGCGGCCCTCGACCTTGGAGGCCTCGTCGACCTCCCCCTCGATCGCGGTCACCAGCTCCTCCAGCACGAGCCGGTTGGCCTCGAGCATGTCGGCGAGCTGGCCGGTGTCCTTCCACCAGCCGCGCACGACCTCGGAGCGGACGCTACGGCCGTCGTCGATCAGCTTGTCGATCGCCTCGGTGATCTCCAGCTCGCCCCGCCAGGAGGGCTGCAGCGAGCGGGCGGCGCCGAAGATCAGGCTGCTGAAGAGGTAGACGCCGACCAGGGCCAGGTTCGAGGGCGGCTCCTTCGGCTTCTCGATCAGGCGGACGACGTGGTCCTGGTCGTCGAGCTCGGCGACGCCGTAGGACTGCGGGTCGTCGACCGGGGTGAGGAGGATCAGCGCGTCGGGGCTGTGCTCTTTGAAGGTGGCCACGAGGCCGCGGAGGCCGTCGCGCAGGAGGTTGTCGCCGAGGTACATGACGAAGGGCGCTTTGCCGATGAACTTCTCCGCGGTGAGGACGGCGTGGGCGAGGCCGGCGGGTTTGTCCTGGACGATGTAGGTGATCTCGGCGCCGAACCGGGAGCCGTCGCCGGCCGCCTCGCGGATCTCGTCCCCGGTCTCCGGGGCGATGATGATCCCGATCTCCCTCACGCCCGCGTCGACCAGCGCCTCGATTCCGTAGAAGAGCACCGGCTTGTTGGCGACCGGCACCAGCTGCTTGGCCGAGGTGTGGGTGATCGGGCGCAGGCGCGTCCCGGCGCCGCCGGAGAGAATCAATCCCTTCAGGGCCTCCATCTGGCCGCAACCCTACCTCGCCCGGGGACCGCAGCCGCACCTCGCCTAGGATTGGGAATTCATGGTCGCCGCCACCGATCAGCCGCCGGACGAGCTGACGGCGCTTCGCGAGCAGCGCGAGGCGCTGCACCGCGAGCTCGTCCGCAAGACCTACCGGATCGGCGAGCTCGAACAGGAGATCGCCGAGGTCGCCCGGACCTACGAGGAGAGCCTCAGCTGGAGGCTGACCCGGCCGGTGCGCGGCCTCAAGCCGGCCCTGAAGAAACTCCTCGGCCGCTGATGCGACGCGACCTGCGCGTGCTGAAAAGCATCCTCCCGCCCTGGGCGATCGCCTTCCTGCGCCGGCTCCGTGACCTGCTCCGCCGTGGCCGGCAGCTGCGCCTGCAGACGCCGCGGGCGCGCCGCGAAGCGGCCCTGCAGGAACTGGAAGCGCTGCCGCAGCGGCCGCTGATCTCGCTGGTGATGCCGACCTACAAGACCGACCCCAAGTACCTCCGCGAGGCGGTCGACTCGGTCCGCGCCCAGCACTACCCCGAGTGGGAGCTGATCGTGGTCGACGACGGCTCCGAAGACCCGGCGCTGGAACGGACGATGAGCTCCTACGCCGCTGAGCCGCGGATCCGGTTCCGGCCGCTGCGCCAGAACGGCGGCATCTCCGCCGCCACCAACGCCGGCATGGAGCTGGTGCAGGGCGAGTTCGTCGGCTTTCTCGACCACGACGACACCCTCACCCCGGACGCGCTGTTGCGGGTCGCCCAGGCGCTCGCCGAGGACCCCGAGCTCGACGTCGTCTACTCCGACTCCGACAAGCTGACGATCGGCGGCGTCCGTGCCGACCCGTTCCTGAAGCCCGACTGGTCGCCGGTCTACGCGCTGGGGGCGATGTACATCGGTCACCTGCTGGTCGTCCGCACCGCGGTAGCCGAGGCCGCCGGCGGGTTCGACCCGGCCTTCGACAAGATCCAGGACTTCGAGTTCATGCTGCGGGTCTCCGAGCGGACCGACCGCATCCACCACATCCCGCAGATCCTCTACCACTGGCGGGCGATCCCCGGCAGCATCGCCGCCGGCACCGAGCAGAAGAGCGGCGTCGAGGAGCTGCAGGCACGGGCGGTCTCCCAGCACCTGGAGCGGCTGGGCCTGCCGGGGCGGGCCGAGCCGCACCCGGCGATCCCGCACCGGGCGGTGCTGATGCCGGCGAACGGGGCGGCCCCGCAGCCGAAGGTGAGCATCGTCATCCGCGGCCGCGAGGGCAGCCCCGAGCTGGAGCGGCTGCGACGCTCGCTGCAGCGAACCGCCTATCCGGAGCTGGAGACGATCGTGGTCGCGGAGGGCAGCCGGGCCGAGGCGCACAACAGGGGCGCCGCCGAAGCCTCCGGCGAGCTCCTGCTCTTCCTCGCCCCCGACACCGAGATCGCCGACCCGGCCTGGCTCTCGCAGCTCGTCCTCCACGCCGCGCTGCCCGGCGTCGCCGCGGTCGGGCCGAAGCTGGTCCGCCCCGACGGCAAGGTCGAGCAGGCTGGGGTGGCGATCGGGCTGCGCGACCCTTCGGCGCCGATGCTGGCCGGGGTCGACGCCGAAGGCGACGGCTACTACGGCGCCCTGCCCTGCTCGCGCGAGGTCTCCGGCCTCAGCGCCGAGTGCATGCTGGTGCGACGGGAAGACTTCGAGCGCGAAGGCGGGTTCCTGGAGCTGTATGCCTGCGAGTACGAGGACCTCGACCTCTGCCGGCGGCTCGCCCGCAACGGCCGCAAGAGCGTCTACGCAGCGACCGCGATCGTCCTCACCCACCGCAGCGAGACCGCCCGTCGCAGCGGCAGCGACATCGTGGACCGCGCCCTCTTCGTCGACACCTGGTACGACCAGCTCGCGGCCGGCGACCCCTACTTCAACCGCGGCTTCGCCCGCCAGCGCGCCGACTACGTCCCTTCCGGCTGGCTGGAGCCGGTCCACCGGGCGGTGGGAGCGATGAGGTCGCGGTGAACCGGGTCGTCTTCGTCTACTTCGGACCGCTTGACGTCAACAGCGCGATCCAGGCCTTCCACTTCGGCAACGAGCTGACCGAGCAGGGCTGGGAGGTGACTCTGGCCGGCCTCGGCGACCCGAGCCGGATCGAGGCGGTCGGCCATCCCCTCTTCGAGTGCATCTCCCACGAGACCCTGGAGGAGCGGGCGCGGGCCGGCTCGATCCCGCGCGAGGGGACGATTGTCTGCGGCTGGACCCCCCGCGAGCGGGTGCGCCGGCTGACGAGCGGCCTGGCGGCACGGCTCCGGGTCCCCTACACGGTCCACCTCGAGGACAACGAGAACTACCTGCTGGAAACGATCACCGGGATGACCCTGCCGCAGCTGCAGCGGCTGCCGCTGCGGGCGCAGGACCGGATGAGCACGCTGGACCTGATCCACCCCACCCACCACGAGGAGTTCCTCCGCGGCGCCGGCGGCGTCACCGTGATCACCGAGGAGCTGAACGACTTCAACTACGGCGGGCGTCCCCACCACGTGGCGCGGCCGGGAATCGACAGCGAGCGCTTCAGCCCGGAGCGGCCGGCGCGGAAGACCCGCGAGCAGCTCGGCCTGCGGCCCGAGGAGTTCGTCCTCGTCTACCACGGCACGATCCACTACGCGAACCAGCACGAGATGATGAGCCTCTACGTGGCCGTGCAGCTGCTGCGGCGGCGCGGGCACCCGGTGCGGCTGGTGCGGCTCGGCCACAGCGAGTTCGGCGGCGTCGACCCGCGCGCCTTCCGCGCCGTCAGCGACGGGGTGCTGGAGCTGGGCCGGATCGACTGGCGCGAGGTGCCCGACTACCTGGCGCTGGCCGACGCCTTCGTCCAGCCGGGGGCCTGCGACGCCTTCAACCGCTACCGCCTGCCCTCGAAGCTGCCGGAGTTCCTGGCGATGGGGCGCCCGACTATCGTGCCCCACTGCAATATCGGCCACGACCTCACCCACGGGGAGAACGCACTCTTGCTCGAGCAGGGCAACGCAATCGAGATCATGGCGCGGGTCGAAGACCTGCTCGGCGACCGCGAGCTGGCGGCGAAGCTCGGCGGGGGGGCACGCCGGTTCGCGCTCGAGGAGCTGAGCTGGCGGGACAACGCCTCCGCCCTCGGCGAGTTCTACCGCGAGCTGATCGCCGCTCCCGCGGAGCAAGCGGCATGAGACGTCCTGTGTCAACCCCCCGTCGTCTGCAGACGACCGAAGTTGCCGTGGCGAGCCGGGTCATAGGGCACCCGGTCATGCCAGCAGCGCCAGAGGACCCTGATCCAGGCGCGCCCCAG